>Ga0209611_10006140_pt1 | contig 19848 bp, 14 predicted proteins | sample S1TSphgellanicum_3_FD_187693 | JGI IMG/M metagenome (GOLD analysis project Ga0209611, IMG submission 187693) | Host-associated microbial communities from peat moss isolated from Minnesota, USA - S1T2_Fc - Sphagnum magellanicum MG (SPAdes) (version 2) | ecosystem: Host-associated > Plants > Peat... | reverse complement strand
TTGAATTCACTGCAAATTTCACCCAAGGGAAATTCAAATCATGTCCTAAAAGGTTTCATTAGGCTCATACATTTTTTTCAAGTCACAAATTACTCTAACTAGGAATGATCAAGTTCATGAAAGGGAGGTGAGGCTTTAGCAATATTTACAATGGTAAAAGTGTAGTTAGACATTGCAACATGTGGAGGAGTGGATGACCCAAAGATCAAATTCCATTTGAAGTTGGAAGGTGTGATAAGTGGCGCCATATTGGAAAAAAACATAACATTACAAAGAGGATTGGAAGCAAACATAAGCACAAAGACATTACCATAAGCACAATGATGATGATTAAGAGTTCCCAAGTTTCCACTTATAAAAACACAACAAATTTTCATGGGTCTTCAAATAGATCATGGGACACAACTTTAGGAAAGTGTGAAGTTTGAATTGAGAAATAAAAGGTGCAAATAGTAAACCTCTTGTTGGGTTCAAGCTACATCACAATTGGAATTGTGAAGTTTATTGTGAGTTGTGATGCAAAAATATAGGGTTGCAAATTTTTGCCCTCAATGACAAGATTAGATGATACCAACCAACTTTGCCATAGGCATCATTTTGAAATCCTTAGATCCAACCATTGTTTATATTTCATGTTTCAATTAATCAATAATTTAAGTTTGTGTTGATTTTTTTTAATCTACTTATAAATAATATATCATGAGAACATATAGATAAGTTTGAAATCAGTTTGATGAATAAAAACACATTAAAGTATTTTGAAAACAAGATTAATTAATGTTTTTATTGTTTAAAAGACTTGAAACAATTTGAAAATGACATATTTTTAGAATTAAAAATACCTTAATATAATAATATAATGTATTTTTAAAAAACTCAAAATTTTCAAGAATGTTTGAAAACAAATAGTCATTTAAAGGTGCATCTTTGGTTCATTATATTGCGCTTGGATCCCTCATGAATCTTTGAAGGCTTCAAGATTGAAATGCACACATCATGCATACACTAAACCTTCATAAATAAATAAATAAATAAATAAATATATATATATATATATATATATTGTCCTTTAGAATCCATGAAACATGAAATGCAACCACTTTACATACAAACCCAAACCTTTAGTCATTCATAAATGTTAAGGAGAAAATATCCTTGGGTGTTATCACTAAAAACGTCACACACTCATTTTACTAAACCCATATTTAAAATTTAGAAAAAAAATATGAAAGATCTAAATAAAATATTTTCATTAGAGTTTTTGTGAAAGTACATTTACTATGTTGTATTAAAATGTCAAAATTGTATCAATAATATTTTGTAATTTGATGTTCCCAATCATTATATTTAAAAAATGTTTTAAGATTGTGATGATGTCTCCTTTCCTTGAACTTTTTGGTTAAAAAGACTTAAGTTTGAAACATGTTTTGATTTTTTCTTAGGAAATTTCTAAGGTACCTTTTATGATATTTTATTTTATTATTTTGAATGTAATTAATTGAATAAATATAATATAATTATGAAATTTCAAAGTTTAAAAGGTGATTCTTCAAGGGGTCATGACAAATTTGAATATTAATTTGTAATGAATTTCATTTTTATTTTCCAATAAAAACTTAAGATCATATACTTACACATGCAATGGATAAACATGAAAAAAAATCTATAATTATGAAAAAAATTAAAGGAAAAAAATTATTTGAATATTATTTAATCATTTTTGGTTTTTGGAGTATTATGAAAGTTCAACATGCAAAAATATTCTTGGGTGGTACTACTAGAATTTTAAAATATTTTTTCCTAATGAACTTTCATAACTCAATAAATTGTTGTGGGTGTGATTGTTAAGTGACCAACACAAGACTTGAAGAAGGAAATGGTGAGGAAAAACATAGAGGAAAATGAAGATGGCAAGTCATGATAGATGAAAGGGGAGGTGGTGGCTTCCCCTAACCAAAGGTTGGGATGGGAAATGACTATTGTATTATTGCAAGGTGATGTGTGGTGCTAAGAAAACCTTGTGTGTTGTCTTTCAAGGCAACAATTCAACAATGCTTACCCCCCTTGAACAATGAAAGTATCATTTTTTTCCCAAACATTTTTTAGGCTACCCATTTACATCACCTTATAAAAGGTTGCCACTTGATGAAAAATCAGTAATAAAAAAAAATGTTGATTGTGATCCATAAAACACTATCCAATAATATAATGTTCATGGAAAAAATAAAATGGAAGCTTGTTAAACTTGATTTTTTGCAAACATTGGGAGAGCCTTTGTTTCCTTCATAGTTAATGCATATTTGTTTGAAACCTTGACATGAACAAAAGTGAAAATTTCTCATGGGTTTGATCAAAACCTTGAACTTCCTTCCTCCATTGCAAAATGTGATATCTAAGTGTTTAGGCATGACCACACATTTCAAGCAAATAATTGATGCACAAATGTGGGTGTTTTCTTGTGTGAATAAAAATTGTCAAGTCATTGAGCAAGTTTGCCAATAATTTCTTAACAATGTTTTCTAGGAAAAATCAAAACAAAAGTTACCATACTTCTTTGGAGCCTTTTATGTTCCATAACAAAAAAATTTCAATGATTGAAATAACAAGTTCCCCCTATCCACAATGCATATAAATTTTAACAATTTCACCAAAAATTTCCATTTTAATTTTTAAGCAAAGAAACAAGTGTTTATATATTTATTATTTCCCCCCCAATGTTGTGATGTAGTTGAAATGGTGATCATCCATAATATGACTTAGCCAAATTTGGTGATAAAAAATATGAATTTAAAAAAAAATAGTATCCTTCTATGTTTTTGGCTACCTATTAAAACTTATGTAGAATGTGACGATTAAAAAAAGTCAGAATTTGGTAGTAAAAAACCCAAAAAAACACTTACTTTTTACCATTTTGGAAAACAAATTCATCATTTGGCAAACATTCACACAAAAAAGAAGAAGCTCTGAACTATGTTGACAACTAGATTTGAATTCATTGGAAATTAATTGAAACTTAATATTAGGCTTATAAAAATAGAGCATAAATTTGATAAAACTATGGAAGAACAAAACGTAAGGTCCGATGTAAATGAATAAAAGAAGGTTGGAACCATAAAAACCATATCAACACTTAATATACATGAATGCATTTACATTATTTGATTGTTTTATAATTATGTGGTGATTTATTAGTGATCTAAATTAATAATGAAATATGGATTAATAGTCTTATACAAATGAATTATGAATAAGGTAATTTGTGAGAATGTGTATTGTTAATGTGAATAGTTGAGATGCATGAGCAACAAGATTATTCATGGAAATCAATGTGTTGAAAGAGGTTATCAAACATCACCTATGGTGTAGAGGTTTGAGAATGATGTTGTGACCTTTTTGTCAATGGTTGAAAAATCTTGTCACCAACTTGTAGATGGATGAAAAACATGTAACCTTCCTTTCAATGGATGAAAACTAATTATCTATGTCTATATGAATGAAATATCCAAGAAAAATAAAATCCCCAAAAAGTTATGTATCATGAATGATGGGAGGAAGACTAATCAAAAGCATGGGAACCTTTAAACTAGAGGTTATGTGATTTCTTTTCATGTGTTGAATTAATCCTACTATCCATCAATTGAACATCTTCACCTTATTCCAAAACTAAAATTGAGTTAGAACTTTTGATTTGTGAAAAATGAAAAGTAACAATGCAATTTTTGCTTCTATCAAATGGATGATTTTATTTGGAGTAGTCAAATGGAATACAAAATATTGACACAACAATTGAAATGCCACAAACTAGTAATTTTCATTTTATAATGGCTTAGAAAGTTGTGTGTCACAAGATCACTAATTTTTTTATCACTCCTCCATTACATCAACCTTCTTAAAATTTAAGGCACAAATGTATGTCTTAAAAACAAGTCAAAAAAATTGTTGAATGCATCTTGTTCGATGATGCCTTTTTAATCAATGATAGTGCTTTTGGTTGCCCATTAGGTTTCCAATGATTTTCAAAACCCTTCTTCACCCAAGAAAATTGCACAAATTTTTAATTCTTTGTCAAAGGCCACCAATTTGGGGTGGCCACAAAACTCCACACAAACGTTTAATTCATACATGCCATTGGTCAAAAATGGAATTGGGGTGGGTGTGTTGGTTGGAAAGTATAAGGGGATGGTGAGCAACCAAGATGCTTCAATCCAATCAACACAATTTTTTCCTTTTGATTACTTGTGGAAAATATACTCCTAATCTTTCTTTTTTCCATTTGGAACCAAAAAAAAAAGGTCGCAAACTACTACATATGGATGAAGGGATAATACAAGTTACACTACCAAATATGGTGCACCCACTCATACACAACATTTGTACATTAAAATAACATTATCTTGCTTTTCTAATTCATTTGTGACAAAAAGTTGATATATGTTGTACATTTGTTCCCCAAAAATAAAAATAAAAAGTTGATATTTGTTATGTATTTAAAAAAATAAAAAATAAAACCCTTTGAGTCCTATGTTCTTAATTAGTTGAGACATCCACTCCAACACTAAGTACAAATTACAATTCATCCAAATAAATGAATTGAAATCATCACTTTTATAATCCAAGAATTAATTCTCAATTTATAAGCCTCATTTGTGAAAAGTACCTTGGTTTTTTTTTATAAGGTTTTTGATTGATTGAAAGTAAAAGAGAAAAGCCTAGCTAGAGCATCCCCCCCCTTTTTTTTTCCAGCTATATATAGCCAAAGATTAAAAATAAAATAAAATAAAAAGTGCTAACATTGAATGTTTTTTGAGAATTTAAAATGGCCATAAATTTGACCCCCAAAAAAAAGAAAAGAAAAGAAATATTGCTAGATTTCTATTACATGGTTCAAGTAAAGTAGCCAAAAATATAGAAGAATGTTAAAAGAATTTTACTTTCACATTTTCTTGTAGCCAAATTTAGTTTAAAATTTTATTATATTATGGATGACTACCACTTCAACTACATCACGAAATTGAACCCAAAAAAGAACATAGAGCTAGCTATAGAGGGATTGCTAAACCCTAATAATTTCAGATGATAGGTAACAACCCAAAACCCGATAGTAATTTGTGTCGAATTATATAACCCAAAACCCAATAGTAATTTGTGTCTAATTATATAACCCAAAACTTTGATAGTAATTAGAGGTGTGTCCAATTAGAGATGTTAAATTGAAGCCCTAACTAAGGGGGCTAATTTCCCAATTGGCAAAAAAAAATTCCCTCAAGGCTAGTGCACAAAGATGCACATCACCCAATGCATGACTTTGTGCAATATTGAATATTTCTTCTCCTTCAAAGTTACCAATTCTTTGTTCCTTGTGTTTTTTGGTCCTTTGTCTCTCTCAATCTCTCTCTCTCTTTGTGTCCTCTCTTTGTGTCCTCACCAATCTTACGTTAGAATCCTTACAAACTGTCATCCAAATCTGTTCTGAACACAATACAAAGTGCATCATGTCGGGGTTGAATCATCAATGTAATGTAACGGTTAGTTTTTGGACATTACATTAAACGGGTCTCTTGGTGGGTTAGAACTTGTTTTTTATCCATCCATTGTTGGCACATAGACACAAAAGGAATGGTAAAAAAAGGGTTTTCCAAATGAACTTTTTTTTCATCCATCCATTGTTGGCACATAGACACAAAAGGAATGGTAAAAAAAGGGTTTTCCAAATGGTTAACTTCACATTATGTACATACAAAAAGAAGAAGAAGAAGAGAAGAGTGTGTGTGTGTTAGTGACCGCTTGGTCTTTGGATGTAGTACTCGGAGCTTCATTAAAAGAACAAGGTTTTTTATTATTTTAGGCTCACACCCCAACAACACAAAATCATCCATCCGCACATTCTCACATCTAGGGTTTGTCACTCGTGACAAAGTTCAATCGAGGCTTTTGTTTGTACCTACTAATTGTTGTTCTATTATTCTATAGCCCAAAAGCACACTAAATGCAATTGCAACTATGGAAAAACCGTTCGACAAGCATGGTAAGAACTAACAACGAGAATCGTGGTTAGAACTAAGAACTAGAACCATGGTAAGAACCAAGAACTAGAAGTGTGTGTGTGGTAAGAACTAAGAACCAGAACCATGGTTAGAACCAAAAAAACTAGAACCATGGTAAGAACCAAGAACTAGAACCATGGTAAGAACTAAGAACAAGAACCATGGTAAGAACTAAGTGGTAAGAACTAAGAATAAGAACCATGGTAAGAACTAAGAACAAGAACCGTGATTAGAACTAAGAACTAGAACGGTGATTAGAACTAAGAACTAGAACCGTGATTAGAACTAAGAACTAGAACTGTGATTAGAACTAAGAACTAGAACCATGGTTAGAACTAAGAACTTTGGATGCTTTTTAGAACTCTAGCCACACCCATTTTGCTTACATGGTTGAATTGCCAAAAATGTATGTATTGTATTTATTTATTTATTTGTTGCCAAAATTTTCCTAGTCCATCTCTAGCCCTCTCATCCTTTTTTCCCATTAAGATTCAATTGCCACACTCAGAGCCAAAGTGAACCGAACAACAGCCAACAACAAAAGTATGAAGAGATGGATGTGTGGGTGTGTACAGGGAAACACTTTTTCATTGGGGCTTCAGTTCCATAGCTAACCATGGTGGTTACCCTCAGTTGTTTTTCATGTGTATTAGTTTAACCTGTGTCATTGGCCCAAGTGTGAACACATAGAGGGCTCTCCACTGAATGGGTAGGTAGGACCCTTGGTGATTACTAGCTAGGTAGGTAGATGTGTGGATGGTTAGTAAGTTATTAACCTAACTTAATTTAACCTAACCTAACCTAACCTAACCTAACCACACCACACCACCTTGGTTAACTATGGAACAGGAATACAATATCATCCATCCTGAAAGTTGGACTGGTTTCACTCTATTCATTTTCCCTAGGTCTCTCTGAAAGTGGTTTGGATGAATGGATCATTGTGTGTGAAAATAATGTGAGCAAATTTTATTTTTTGGGTTCCTCTAAATTCATCCAATAACTTTCCTGCAATTTGGGAAGTCATCAATTTCTCCTGGATAATCTGTTTTTAAAAAAAAATTTATATTAATTAATTTTTTATAATTATAATTTCAGAAATAAAATCATTCTTTAAGATCTAAAGGTACCCCAACAGAATGCTTTATTCAGAGTACCTACTTCTCAAGGTTCACTTATATTGATAACAATTTATGAAGGTCCTTTTGTATTTGTATTTTTTTTTCAATGAAAAAACCCATATGATGAACTTTTAATTTTATTTCATCTGAAATTAATAAAATACATCCAAACTTACTTAGGTGCTCATTCAGATGAAACTAATAATAATAATAATAATAATGAATAATAATAATAAAAAAAAATTCTTTATCAGTTTCACACAAGCAAGATCCTCAAGTTCAACTCCATTTGGAAGTTTATTATCCACTTTCTTGAAATACAAGAGCTCCAAAAAAAAAGAAAAACAGCCCACTATACAATCATGTTTTAAATTTTTTTTAAAAATTTTTTAGGGATATATTTTTTCATTTTTTCCAAAAAAAAAAAAGAAGGAAAGATTTGGAATTTTTTTCAATGTAAATTTGACTAAAAATTTCTTTTTTGGAGGAAAATAATCACTTCCATTTGTTTTATATCACAAAACTGAAAAACCCTGCCTACAATGTTCTAAAAACCCTAACCCTAACTAACAGGGTTTTTCTTTTGTATTATGATGTGAAGAAGTAGGTGGACTGGCCATCATCCAAAAGAGGACTTAGCCAAATTTGAACAAGTACCCAAAAAAAAACCCTAAATTTGAGAGGTTTCAAAAAAGAATTCATAGAAACCATGCAAAATTTGTGGATTTTTTTTTTTCAAAAAAAATTAAAATCCTCTCGGGCCTTCACAAGCCTTTTCTCTTGTCCAAAAATAAAATAAAATAAAATAGAATAGAATTAAAAATAAAAATAAAAATTGGGTCCCAAAGTTGTCTTGTCCACTTAATATTTCAAGCTATTTCCACTAATACAAAAGTTGGAGTCAACCAAAATTATTGGTGTCTTTAGGCCGTTATTATTAGAGATACAACTTTGTGGTTAAGTACTAGAAAACACTTATTGCAAAGAGCTTACAAGCATTGTATATTATATAACAAATTCATATCCTCTTTACAAAAGCCCATGCAATGCAAACACTTAACTTGCATCTTTTTTGGTCTTGGATCCTTATATCGAGAGGGCTGTGGGTCCAATTCATGGCTCTCAAACCAATAGGATCGTTCTATTTCATTGGACCTTACACCTTGGACCCTTATCCTAGGCCCCCTTAGGTTGAGAATGTCCCGACCTTAGGGTCAAGCTTTACCCTACATGAAAAAGAAATGGAGTACAAGATGTCAGGATAATGCAATTGCCTAACCAACAAAAAAAAAAAAGGAAAAAGAAAAAAAGAAAAAAAAGGGTATGAAATGCCAAAAGTTGCATGATATGCATGGGTTTGGTGACCTACAAGATTTCCTCCAACAAGCTCTTCAAAGCAAGAAGGAAGCAAAAAAAGAGACTTGGGTTTTAGGGTTTTTGGGAAGAATAGAGAGACTTGGGTTTTAGGGTTTTGGGGAAGAAAAGAGACTTGGGTTTTAGTGTTTTTGGGAAGAATAGAGCCTTGGGTTTTAAGGTTTTGGGGGAAGAAAAGAGACTTGGGTTTTAGGGTTTTGGGGAAGAAAAGACTTGGGTTTTAGTGTTTTGGGAAGAATAGAATAGAGCCTTGGGTTTTAGGGTTTTGGGGAAGAAAAGAGACTTGGGTTTTAGGGTTTTGGGGAAGAAAAGAGACTTGGGTTTTAGGGTTTTGGGGAAGAAAAGAGACTTGGGTTTTAGGGTTTTGGGGGAAGAAAAGAGACTTGGGTTTTAGGGTTTTTGGGAAGAATAGAGACTTGGGTTAGGGTTTTTAGGGTTTAGGGTTTTTGCACAAGGATATATATATATGAATATAACTTTTGTTCTCTTACTATCATCAATGACACCATGTTGAAATATGATGATTTTCACCTTTAAAAACCCCGCACACATTGAGATGCCTTCATATGTACTCTACAACATATGATCATCCTTTTGTCTCTCATCGGCAACTACGGGTAATGAGTAATTTATTTATGACATAGTAATTTTACTCGTCACACAAGCATTGCTTGACAATGCTTGCCAAAATTTACGGGAATGTGGTGGTGGTGGTGGTGGTGGCGGTTTATATCCAAACAATGATCACCGTACCCACTTGCTTCTACAAGCATGTTATTCTATTCACTTTTGATTTTTGATTATTGATTATTTTTGATTTTATTATTATTATTATTATTTTTTGGGGATTTATCTGGCAAAAAACTTATAGGCTTCCTGGAGAAAAAAAAAAGAAAAAAAAGAGTGTTCTAAGCAAAGGTTTTTTTTGGGGGGTGAAATTTCACATTTTTTCAACCTGAAAAAAATGATTTTAATAATTTAGTACAAAGGATTTTTGTGGGGGAAAAAAAAGGTTGGCCCTAATTCACAAGATTTGGAAATTTTAGGAAAAAAATTTTGCTTTCATTTTTGGTCTATTATAGCCAAATTTGGCTAAATGTTTTTGTGGATGATCGATCACCAGTTTGGCATCATTACAAAATTGAAAAACCCAAAAAAGAAAAAAAAAAAAAAAAAAAAAAAAAAAAAAAAAAAAAAAAAAAAAGCCCCCAAAAACTTGTATGTGAACTAGCTCTTTTACTAGAGAGAATTCCATATTATATATAACACTATGCACAAGTGTAAGTCTAATAGGGTTTTGGCTAGGTGAGATATGAAGGCAAATTTTTAATTAAACCCTAAAAAAGCTCAAGCCTTGTTTTGCACTTATTTTACCTCTTTGATTAGGGTTTAGGTTTAGGGTTTAGGACCCACTAAATGTGACCCAATAGTGTATTAATTAGGTCACACAAATGGTGACCCAATCTACTTACTACTAGTGTTCATCAATGAGATTAGCAAAACCAACCATTGGATTTTTTTTATCTGACCAAATCCAATGGTTAGAAATCGGACCAAAATCCACTACTTCACTCATGTCAGCCATTGGGTTCAAAGTTTACCATAGTTCAATAGCCAGGTTAATCGCCAGGTCTCTGCATCGAATAATTATTTTAATTTTGAAAAAAGATCTTTCTATTTTCCGACAAAAAAAAAGGGGGGGAATATTCCCGAATATTTCCATTAAGATGCTTCATTTTCCTTCACCAAAAAAGCACTTTTTTTTTTTTTGAATTTGTTTTGGGGAAGAATTTCAGCATGTCTATAAATAAATAAATAAATAAATAAATAAATAATTTTTGTCGAAACCCGATATTTAACTACTGTATTTTCCTCTATAATTTACCTCAATATTTAACCTAAATGGCAAAGTGTTGAATTTCCAAGTATTATTGTTTTGTGTTTTTCTTTCTTCTTGGGGCTTTTGTTTGCCAGCAGTTTTTATTATTTTAATAAAAATAAAAATAAAAATAAAAATATTATTATTATTATTTCTCACCTGAAATCTACATTTTTATAAGATGTCATACAACATTCTTACACTCCCAAAATAAAAATCTACTATAGACATAGATAATGGGTTTAGGGTGAATGTGTTGTTGGTCTTGTGGTGTTGAAAAAGGAGATTTAGCAATATTTGCTCAAATCTACAACTTTTGTAGATTCTGTTTGGGATTTGTGGAACTCAGGGAGTTGAGTTTTAACTTTAGTTTTTCTTTTTTGTAATGTCAATGAAAACCAGATTAGCAATATTTTGTTGAAATCTACAATAGTTGTGGATTTTGCTAGGAGGGGTTTTGGAGGAGATGGGAAGTTTTTTTTAAAAAAGTGTAAGGTTAATGCTTGAGGCTGTGGGCATTACCGGAATAATTAGAACCTGCCCTTTCAGTACCCCCCGTGAGGCCAGAGGCTATTTACATGACATAAAAATCAACATTTTTTATTTAAGTTTTTTTCCGCATGATACCCATCGGCTATCACGGAATTTGTTTTTAAAAAAAAACCCAACATGAGGCATTTAAAAATGAGAGAGGGGGGAGGTTTGAAATATGTACTTAGTTACTGAAATCTACAACGGTTGTAGATACTGGGTGCTGTGTGTTAGTAGTACAGTGAAAAGAGAGAGAGGGGTTTGAAATATTTACTTACTTTGTGAAATCTACAACAGGTGTAGATACTGGGTGCTATGTATCGGTAGTAAAAGCAAAGGGGAGAGAGAGAGAGAGAGCAAGGGAGGTTTGAAATATATACCTACTTGGTGAAATCTACAATAGGTGTAGATACTGGGTGCTATGTGTCAGTAGTAAAAGCAAAGGAGAGAGAGAGAGAGAGAGCAAGGGAGGTTTGAAATATATACTTAGTTGGTGAAATCTACACCAGGTGTAGATACTGGGGGTACAATGTAGTAAAAGCACAGGAGAGAGAGAGAGAGAGCAAGGAAGGTTTGAAATATATACTTAGTTGGTGAAATCTACAAGAGGTGTAGATACTGGGGGTACTATGTAGTAAAAGCGGAGAGAGAGAGAGAGAGAGAGAGAGCAAGGGAGGTTTGAAATATATACTTAGTTGGTGAAATCTACACCAGGTGTAGATACTGGGGGTACAATGTAGTAAAAGCACAGGAGAGAGAGAGAGAGAGAGAGCAGGGGAGGTTTGAAATATATACTTAGTTGGTGAAATCTACAAGTGGTGTAGATACTGGGGGTACTATGTAGTAAAAGCAAAGGAGAGAGAGAGAGAGAGAGAGAGAGAAAGGGAGGTTTGAAATATATACTTAGTTGGTGAAATCTACAAGAGGTGTAGATACTGGGGGTACTATGCAGTTAAAGCAAAGGAGAGGGAGAGAGAGCAAGGGAGGTTTGAAATATATACTTAGTTAGTGAAATCTACAACAGGTGTAGATACTAGGGGCTGTGTGTCAGTAGTAGAAGAAGCATCAGGCTCCGACAGCAGCTGCTATGAAAGGAGTGGGTCCCTTCCTTCCCTGCCCTTCCCCGCCTTTCTCTCTCTCTCTCTCTCTCTCTCTCCTTGCTGCACACCACTTCACAGTTCTCTAGTTGTTCTGGATGGTTGTGGTGTTGTTGCTGTAAGTTTCTTTCAGCTCCTCCACATCTCTCAAATCTCTTTGTCTTCTTCTTCACAATCTCCCTTACCATTTCACATTGCCCCCCTGCCTTCGCTTGTCTGCACACCCGCATCTCTCTTTCACATCTTCGTCATCGTTTTTCTTCTTCTTCCTCTTCTTTCTTCTTCTCAAGTGCGTTTTTTTTTGTTTGTTTCAGGCTGTGATTCTGTTCAGCTCCCAAGCTTTGAGTGCATGTGTTGGTTTCTGTTTTGTTATTGACTCTTCTGGTCTCCAGCTAGCTGCTTTCTCAAGCTTCTCTCTCTCTCTCTCTCTCTCTCTCTCTCTCTCTCTCTCTCTCTTCTTGCAGCACTACTGTCGTGTTTTTGCGTGTTGGGTAAGCATCTCCCCCCTCCCTCCCTCTCTCTATCTCTCTCTTCCTCCTCCCGACTACTAGTTTGCTTCTCCTCCATGTTCCTTAAGTCGTTGGTGCTGTAGTTGTGAGAGATTTTTGTGGTTGTTTGGCTCCTCTCCTGGCTTGCTTCTCTGCCTTGATCTCTCCATGCTCGATGTTGTAGGTCTAGCTTCAAGCTCCTCTTGGTTTGGTTGCAACTTCCACCGTCTTCTCTCTCTCTGTGCGTGTCTCTCTCTGTGTCTCTGTGTCCCTCTCTCTTTCTTGTGTGTTGTTGTTCCGTCGACTTCTTGTCTTGCAATGTGACATGTGTGAGGCAGTTGTAGAGGTTTTCCTTGTGGATCCCATGTTTGTCTCTTCTGTCGCTGCTGCTCAGCTCGAAGCTGCTGCTTCACCAGCAGCAGCAGAGCAAAAAAGAAAAAAAGAAACCCACCCAAAAGCTTCTCATAAACTCTTGAGATTTCTTTGCTAAACATCGTCATCGTCATCGTCCCTCCTGCGCCTGTTTTTTTCCCCAGTCTGGCATTGTTGCAACTGTAGCAAGCAAGCAAACAAGCAGCTCGAGTCTTCTGCTGCGGAGGAGGAGAAGGAAATAAGCGTCCTGGATGTTTTGACATGTAGCTAGCTCACCACGGAATTACACTCAAGAAGGAGGAGACCCGCAACCATTTCTCACCCCATTGCTCTGCTCTTCTTCAAGGATGGCTGTTGAAAAGAGCAGCTCCAGATTCTGAATTTCTTCGAAGAACGTAGCAGTCAAGGAGGGAGTGAGGAAGTGTGGGAGGAAGAATTGGTGGAAGAAGGGGACAGCTCGAGCTCAAAGCTGTGGACTGATTTCATGTAGTGTCCAAGCATTCTTCTGCATTCTTTACGGCGGGTGGGAGAAGGATCTCGCATACATACATTGCCGCCACCGGGAGGACGGTGAGGAACAGAGCTTCTTCTGCAGTAGTAGTCGTAGTAGCTAGGGGATTGGCAGAGAAAGAGTTTTTCTTCCAGTTGAGAAGAGGGGAAAGAGGAGGATCGGAGCAGCAGAGTCAGAGAAACCCCCACCCATTGTGTGCAGTTGGGAATGTGAGCCATGATCATCAATGCATCTCTCTTGTGTACCCAACACCATTCAAGAAGTCCCTTCGTGATCATCATCATCATCATCATCATCTTTGTGCAAAGGATGATGATGGTTGCCAAATTTCATGCCATAGTTCCTTCCTCCTTCCTCCTTCACAAGTCTGGACATACTTCAGCACATCTTAGATTCCAGCTTTGCAGACAAGCAAGCAAGGAGGGAACTAGCTGTATATAGATGGCATAATTTGCAGTAGTTTTTCTGTTGTGCTTGCAACAGACAGACATATTCTGAGTATCTTGGTATTGGGTTGTGAACAGGTTAAGGAGAACCAGCTCAAGAGACAGAGAGAAAGTCTTGCTGATCAAGGGAAGACGCATCATCATCAGCAGCAGCTGCAAATTGTAGAGAGGTGGTTTTGTTGCCATGGAGAAGGAGAAGGAGAAAGAGAGCTCCCGTCGTAGTTGGCCATGGAAGAAAAAGTCCCCCAGCGAGAAGCTTCCCACCAATGCTAGTGTTGTGTCTGCTGGAACTTCACCCAATTCTTCTTCACTTTTTGAGGAGCAACAACCACAACAACAACAGGTTCAACCCATCTCCAAATTTTGTGACTCCTCTGTCTGTCTGTCTGGGTGCCTCATACACGAGCCTTGTCATGATCAAGTTTTGGAATCTGGATGCATGGTGTCTGCAATTGAATCCCAAGTTTTTGTATGCTCTTGTGGAGCTCGGTACCTTCATACCTTGCAGCCATCACCCAATGACCTTCATTCCATCCTCTCTGTCTCTGTCTCTGTCTGTCTGTCTGTCTGTTTGTCTGAGTCACAGTGGGGATGATAGATAGTCTACAGGACATTCTTGAGGAACTGGGGTTCTTCTTCTGCTTGCAATCAAAGGGTTTTGCACCATTTTTTGTATGTTGCTTTTCCTGTTCACTTACATATCCAATGTAGGAAGAAGTTCCCTTTTTCTTCTCTACATTGCAGAAGAAGAGAGAAGAAGAAGAAGAAGAAAGGCTTGCTTTCGTGTGGCACTTTTTTTCTAACAGGCCACTCAGGGGTCTGGGTGTTGATGATGTTGATGCTGATGCAGAGATGGGATTTACATCATCGTTCTTTCTCGGTGCAAATGTCACCACAAAAGGTTTGTGAAATCTCAGCCTTGCAAACCCATGGATTGTTAGCCAAGAATCCTCAGACTTCATTGGCAAAGGGCAACAAAGAGAGAAGCAAGAGTTCTGGAGGTTTCTTCAAATCAGGAGATCTTTTGCTGAGGGTTTTGCTACAGACAGTAGTAACAAATTGATTGATTGTTGTTGTTCTTTGTCTTTGTTTATGGATGTGATTTTTTGGGCCACAGGATGTGTCTGCAGCGAGGGTGTTACAAACCCACTATGTCCGTGCAGTAGCAGCAGATGCAATACAGCAGCAGCAGTCAGAGGACAAAGCCAAAAGTGTGAGTGAGCAGCTTGCGACAGCACTTGCAGATATCACCATCAAGGACAACCTGGTGAAGCAGCACATCAAAGTTGCAGAAGAAGCAGTCAGTGGTAAAGGAAAACTTCACTTAAAAAAACCTTGAAGGGTGCTTTGCAGTGGAAAAAGACGGACACTCACTCTCTTACACATAAGAAAACCGATGGTATGAGTTATTGGTGATGATATCTCTTTTTGCTTTGTTTTATAGGGTGGGAGAAAGCGGAAGCAGAAGCAGTGGCTTTGAAGCTACAATTGGATGCTGCATTGCAGCAAAAATTAGCAACTGAGGACCGTGTTGCTCACCTTGATGGAGCCTTGAAAGAATGCATGAAGCAGCTGCGGCATGTGCGGGAGGAGCAAGAACAACTGATTCATGACACATTGGTGAAGAAGACGAGAGAATATGACAAACTGCGAGTTGAGATGGAAACCAAGTTGGCCGAAGCCTCCCAGATCTTAAGCCAGACCCGCACCGAGCTTCTCGAATCCAGGGCTGAGGGAAAGGCACTCTCACATGCATTGCAGGTATAACACCGAAGAAACCAATATTGATGTTTATGCAAGTGCAAAAGTCATACATTTTTCACAGCAAAGTTATCTGATTTTGCGCCTGTTGAATCATTGTTTGTGCACAGGAACGCTCAAGGAGCCTTGCAGAACTTGGAGAATCCAAAGGACGAGCGGAAGCGGATATCAAGATTTTACAGGTCAGGGTTCGGAGTGCCAAAACAGTTCTCATACACAATGATGCATGATGGTTTTTGTTTGTTGCTGACTGAATCCGAAAAAGATCCAAGCTTTTCTTGTTCAAATGCCTTTCGTAGTTGACACACATGAGAGAGTTTGTCTGTGGGGGTGTGGTGGTTGCTGCCTGTAGGTACGGCTTGAGGCAATGGAGAAGGAAAACGCTAATCTCAAATATGAAGTACATGTTCTGAACAAGGAACTGGAGATTAGAAATGAGGAACGAGAGTATGAGCGCAAGGCAGCTGATATTGCAGCCAAACAACACCTTGAAAGTGTTAAGAAAATTGCCAAGCTTGAGGAGGAATGCAATCGCCTACGGGTTCTTATCCGCAAAAAGCTTCCGGGTGAGAGAGAGACTTAGGGTTTTCATGTCATCATCCTGAGATGACAAAGTCTTTAGCATTCTGGTCAAGGAACTCTTTCATGTGGAGTCTTACAGAATTCAGCCATTGGCATATTTGTGTGCCATTCCATTCATTTCGTTGATTGTTTTTGCTGACCTAATCCAGGTCCTGCGGCTCTTCAGCGGATGCGGCATGAGGTTGAGGGATTGGGGAAGGTTGATGCCATAGAAAGCAAACGGAGACGCTCATTGGGGCATAGTGGACGCCATATGGATCCAAGTTTGATGGGCATGATGCAGGAGAATGTGCATGATGATTTGGGTTATAATGGCATGAGTAGTGGGATAGCAGAGAAGATGGCAGCAATGGATGAAGAGATGAAAATGCTCAAAGAGGCACTTGCTCGGCGCAATGAGGAGCTGCAAAATGCCCATGTCACATGTGTGAAGACTGCTAACCGCTTGTCGCTTGTGGAAGAGGAACTGGATCGGGCACTTGGAGTTCAACACCAATCCAAGCAGCAAGAGATTAAGACACTGATTAAAGGAGGGAGTCATCATCATCATCACCATCACTCTACAGACATGGACATTAATGGAGATGCATCATCAGATGCCTGGGCATCTGCACTTGTTGCTGAGCTTGACCAATTCAAGAAGAAGTCCAAAGTGCTGCCACTCAGTAATGGCCATACTGACAAAGGTCAAGCATCTCTCAGCTACCAGCTTATGGATGACTTTGTTGAAATGGAGCGGCTTGCAAAGATGTCAGAACCTGCAAAGTCTGAAATCACATACTCTGACAGTGCATCCTTTGATGGACCACGAGAAAGTCCACTCACAGCTGCTGCTTCGGACCAAATCCAAGAGCTGGAAGGTGAATTGGCTTCAACTCGTCGGGAATTGGAGTCAGCCAATCACACAATCTGTGGCCTCAATGCCAAGCTTGCCACGGCTGAGGAACAGCTTACAGCTCTTCAATCCAGGAATTCGGCAAATGAGGTTTTGCTGATTAACTTGCAAGACCAACTGGACCGATTGAATGAAATCCAGTCTGACATGGAAAGAGGTGGCAATGGACCCCCGGCACTATCAGATCAGATGTCTGGATTTTCAATCAAAGATATCCTGGCCAGGGGAAGAGAGAATGGGCAAACTGGGTCTGTGTCGGAGACATGCTCATCTGAAGTGGAGGCTCCAGAAGAGCATGATGCATCTGTCTCTGATGCAGAGTCTAAGGCAAGCACAGCACACATAGAGCTAGCAGCATCTTTGTCGAAAATTGTGGGGATTCTTGAAGCTCTTGCACAAGCAACAGGGAGTGAACACACTTTATTGGTCACAATGCACATTGATGGCACAGGCAAGATGTTAGGATCACATCTGCAGGGAGAGGGAGGGGCTCAAATTGCACAAAGCATGCAATGGAAAGACTTGGAGCTGGAAAATGCTATGCAAATTGTTGTTCTAGCGGGAAACAAGTTGTTGCAAGGCAAGTGTGACATGGTTGAATTCATTTCAGAGCTTGCATCAGCCTTGGACAGAATTATTCTTCTGAAGCCATTTAAAATCCGTCCAAGCCATCAAGCCACTGAATGTGATGAAGATGATGATGATGATTCAGAGCTTCTTGCACAACAACAATGTGCTAAAGCTCAGGCCACTCCCACCATGATGAACTTAAATGAGCTCAAATGCGCACAATTATTCTTGCCCGATGGAGAGATCGACGCAGCAGATCGAAGAAGTCCTGTGAAAGAAGAGCTGCCACCATGGCCTTCAAATCAATTAGTGGGAGCTGTGGCCTCCACCACTGCCACCACTGAGGTAGAAGAACATCTTAGAGGTGGAAATGCTGATATTGAAGACCACTTGAACGTAGTCAATGAAAAGATGGAGCAATTGAAGGTGCAAGAAGAAGAGGAGGAGAGGCATCTTCTTCTCTTTGACCATGAAATGCACCAGGTGAGATTTTTACTCTCAGATTTCCCATTTGCATTTGATGCCAATATGGATTGTCAAGGGCCTCACCTAATTTCTATGTCTATTTGTCACCATTTCCAAAATTGTTCAGAGCAAATTAGTATCATCAGTCAGTCAGTGGAGATGAGCTTTACAAAACAAAATGAATGGGTGGGACATGATTCTGGCATGTGTGGTGGGGTGGGACACAAAAAAATTTGCAGGATGATACACAAGAAGACTCAGAAGGTTTGAAGGAGGATGAGTTACTGGAGGAAGAGTTGATGGTTCTGTCATCAGTCAATCCAAGAGTGGTGTCAAGCTTGCAGGCAGCAACTGGAGAGATGAACCATTTGCATGATAAGGTGGCAGCACTGGAAGTCCAACTACGTGATGAACGGCAACAACATCACGAGGTTATGGCCAAGCTTGAAAACCTACAGCACCAACTTCACCTGTAAGCTATCAAATTCTCCTGGGTGGTATAGTTGTTGCAGTTCCTATGCCCAGCTTGACTTTCTAGAATCTCCAATGTGTAGGGTGGCAAAGATTATGGTCAATGAAATCAGCTGAAAATTGATTGTTATGATTGCCTTGTTGCAGGAATGCCAGTAAGAGTGAGCATTCAGGAGGGTCCCATGCTAGAAATGGGGACTGGACCAGTCACTCCACATCACAGGATGAAGACACCAAGTCTAGAAAGGTGCATATTTTGCACCCATCAAGATAACTGTTATGCAATCTTTTGAGTTTTGTGGCCAACTCTGTAATACTTTTGCTATTTTCCAGAATGCATTTTCACTGAAATCCTCTTTTTGTTGTGTTGGATTATTGAAATGAAACAGGAGCGAGAGGACAGGGAAATGGCTGCAGCAGCTCTTGCAGAGTGTCAAAGAACAATACAAGCGCTTGGCAAGCAGCTGCAGGTGATGGGAACAGTTCCTCCTTTGGCCACCACAACCCAAGAGCGAACAGAGACATCGATTGACTCATCAACAGACTCAGTGACATCTATAAAGAAGCCATCAACCAACATGGAGATTCTCCAATGGCAGACAAATGCTGCAGAAGTGATCCCATGCTTGCCTGACATTGCTGATGCACACAACCATTCTCCATCTGCACTGCGGGAACGAAGCTCCGCCTCTCCCTGGGTTGTTACTACCACCGTGGAGCCACCTCCTCACCCGGGAGGCGGCAAACTGAGTCCAATCCCAACTCCACCAGGAAGGCAGTACAAAGGACGACCAGCCTCTGCTGATCAAAGCTTCTACGGCTGGCACCAGGGTGGTGAAAATGGTCACAGGTTTAGTAACGACTACACAGACAGTGCTGGGACAGTACCTCCATCACCACCGGCACTTTCTGGGCATGGCTCAATGTCAATGCCAGCATCACCAGCCCGGTCTCCAGGATCTGTTCTTCGGTCGCTGAGGAAACGGAGCAGCAATGGACCTAAATCATTGAGCGAGGATTCAGTAGCAGCAGATGAAACGCCTCCACAGAAGCCAAGAATTTCATCTACATTTAGCAGGTTCTATTCTAGATCACGAAGTGGAAGCAGTGGATCATCTGGCTGATACACATCATCCTGTGTTTTGTCCCCCTGGCCCCCACCCCCCACCCCTCTCTCTTCATCAGCAGCTTTGCACAAGCTATGGTTAGTTTCAGAGCTCTGAAAGGTATCAGAGTTGCTA
>Ga0209611_10006139_pt1 | contig 19851 bp, 14 predicted proteins | sample S1TSphgellanicum_3_FD_187693 | JGI IMG/M metagenome (GOLD analysis project Ga0209611, IMG submission 187693) | Host-associated microbial communities from peat moss isolated from Minnesota, USA - S1T2_Fc - Sphagnum magellanicum MG (SPAdes) (version 2) | ecosystem: Host-associated > Plants > Peat... | reverse complement strand
ATTAAGTAAACATAACTTCTTTAGTTTCCCACCTTTTATGTCTTTCTTCCATTTTTACTTCTAACTCTTTCAATCCATCCTAACAAATATAATATGGGTAGAGCTTAACATTGAGCCAATAGCTCGTGTGTTTATTACATATTGTGTGATAAATATTGTGGCACATATATGTCACAACTGAATGTCACATTACAATATTAGTATAATATGTGCCACAATAAACACCACATATTTTACATTACGATGGGTGACATCACAAAGTTTACCTCACATGTGTCATGAACCATGGCCTTTGGTCTAGGAAAAATTGTGTTGGATGGCAATTCCAGGTTTATATATTTAAAATTCAGATTAAAATAACCATAAGTTCAAAGTTTTTGAAATGTTCAAAGGTGGTATCCTCACATAACCGGCGGTTCATGGTAGGTTCTTTAGTTGGTTCTCTGATTTTTTGACAACCCTAGTTCTGAATTTTTTTGAGAATTGCTAGTTTGGCTTCCACATACCCAACCATATTACCCACCAATTTTTTCTTTGAAAAAGAAAGAATTGCACAACACTAGATAAGTTCAGTGAACTATATATATATATATACCCTAAAGTCTGAACAAAATCATAAAATTTAATATAATAATTGACAACATTTTGGGCATTTTTTTAATTGTTTGGCAATCCAATGGAATAACGTTAATTTTTTTAAAATTCATCCATCCATTGTGGCTAACAACTTCTTAATTTAATTTATTTTGTGGGTAGCATCTACTTACCCTAATTCATTTTATATAAGCACAAATTTGTGAAGTTTCTTGTGTACAATGCTTGTGATGATTATAGTGAAAAAGTTTTGCAAAAATGGCAAAGCGGATGTAGACTAGTTTCATGTTTACAACAAAAATTAAGGATGAGCAAAATGCTAGAGTTGCTCATCAATGTGAGGTTTTAGATATAAATTTGGAGATGGAGAGGAGTAAGATGAGGACTATGATTACATAATGGAAAAGAACTTTGGTATTGGGTCCTACACTAATTAGTTCATTCCTTCCCTCTAGACTCCCTATTTTGGTTATAGTAAAGGAATATAAAAATCTCACTATAGCTTTGAGTTTTTTGCAAGCTTTTCACATGAAACTAAAATAAGTTCATGGTCCTTGTGTCAAATTGTCAAGGTTGGCTTTGTATGAAAATTTTCACCTATTGAAATCCTTAAAGATAAGTACAAGGCCTTTCTAAATGTAAATATCATTCATCAAGAGCTCACAACATTGTTGTTAGAGGGAAAATTAATCTAGAATTATATAATCTACCTATGTCCCATGTACGTATAACATTTAGCACTTTTTAATTATCTAGGAGGTGCAGTTTCTAGAATTAAGTAGTTTTAGAAAAAGGTAGTGAGAATTTGCTTCCACATCTAATTAACTTGGGGAAAAAATGAAGTTAATTATCACCAAAGTAAGAGGAGATTGGATAGACCCAAGCAACCAATGGCAATTGAGGATTCGTGGTGTGTGATTGTTATAGAGGTTTTAAAAAATAAGATAGAAAAAGATTTAGCAAAGGTGGAAGAGGGATAGAGAGCTTGGAGGAAGAGGCTTGTACTTTTGGAGAAATGGAACTATTACATGGAGTATGTGTGATTTTGAAGGGAGAACCTACTTGTATGTGTGGATTGAAGGGTGATTTATCTTTGATTTAGAAAAATGTAATTATCTTGAATTTTTTATATATTTCCTTGTTTGCATTGTAGCTTTGCTCATGGAGGCTAGCACCTATGGAAGAAGGCATCTAAGGTAGTAGGAAGCATTTGGTTCCCCTTGGGATAGTGGTAATCAAGGGTTTGGACTAATGGGGTAATTACTTCCCACAAAGGTATGGTTTAATCTCTACCATTTTAAAACATAATAGAAAAAACTATTTTGGTAGAGTTACAAGACTTATAGGGAGGTAACTACCATCCCCTTGAGCTCATGTCTATTTTGTTTTCCTTTTTTTCCTTGTTTGGGTTCATGGGACAAATTGTAGAAGTGGAGAAATAAAATATCAAAGAATTATTTACATCTTGCAAGTTTATTTTTGATAAGCTACGGCTATGGTATTTATTATTTATTATCTTTTAAGGCAATACCTTATGGGAATTTTTTTGTAACAATAGTGACAATCAAATTAGAAGGTATATTCAAGTAGTGTTTTTTCCATGTTTTTTTTCAACAAGTATATTTTGTAATTATTTTTGGTACTTGTCAAGTCTTTAAAGGTGGTATTAATGACTCTTACTTGCATATCCACATATAGAACAACATATCATTACAACCTTGCAAAACTATAGGTTGGTAGGATAACACCTAAATGTAACATGGGTGCAACCTTTTATTAACAACTTAACACAATTGTGAACAAAATATTACCACATCTAGGGGCATAAGAATGGTAAAATATGTCAACCAAAGACACTTGCTATTTTTTTGGAAAGTATATAAGTTTTTTGACTTCATTGCATAATATTGAAGAAACACATGTTTTAATTTGCATTAAATACATTTTTTTGAAATGCAAGTACAAAAGGTACATGTCACATTTTTGCAAAATGGAGTTGCAAGTACATGAAAATAAAACATCAATTAGGATTATTATACTTTCAAGTTAATGAAGGCCTAGTGTGTATGGATATAGTTTTAACTTTTCATATCCTAGTCATAGTCTATCAAAGTTTTAATGTAAAAATATTTTGGAAGATTTGAACAACCAACCAATTTAGAACATACTTTTTATCCATTTTTCTTGTATAAAAATTCTTCAAACTTTAAGTACAACTTACAATAGACTCAATGAAGTGCTCTATGATTTCAGAATGCAATTTAAATAGGTTTTTAATATCTTTTTTAGTGTTAATGTTGGAAAAGACTATTTTTGAAATTAAATTTTGTTAAGATTATTTTTTTGGCATACTTTATCATGTTTGGACCTTTAGTAGACACCCCACAATGCAAAGGATTCAAAGTGTCATACTCATGGACCAAAATGTTATTAATTTATTTGGAATTGGTTCTATATAACTCCCACCACAACTACTAGCAAATTACCTTAAAATTGGGAAAAACAATGCCATTCATGGTAGCTTATTTGGTTAGATTGCATAATGTATACCAAAATCCTTGGTAGTCAATTATAATTAGATAAGAATTCATTAGTACCTACACAGGGTTCAAGAACAAGGGAGAAAAAATGTGCAAAACATGAACATGTAGTACAAATAGAGGACTAAAAAAAAATCACACCAATAGTGTATTTTGCTACCTTAGGGTTATAAGTGATTTCATAAATTATCTTTATTGGCAAAAACAAAAAGATCTTTACCACCTCACAACCATGGTAGGATCTTATATTTCTCTTTTACGAGATGACATTTGACATACTTTGACAAGCAATGGAACAACCTTCAGACATGCAAAGACTTTGTGATCAATGTCATAAATCCAGATAAAGATGCACAAATGGAACAATATTTACCCAAAAATAATAGTTTGGTTGATTGACTACTAGTCAATCCATAAATCTAAGGATTTTATAAATTAAATGAAAACACACCACTCAAACATGTTAATGATCTTCATTAAGTAACTAATTGTGCATTAAGATGAAAATACAATTATGGGAATTGTTTGGACTTGTGCAATTTTAATTTTTAAAGTTGAAAATGAACCTCAAATATAAGGTCATATATTCAACATTAACATTTTTTATTTTAAAAATTAACTATGTTACAATATAAATTTTAATGAAAATCATATTGAAAAATGTGGATGAGTTCTAAAAAAATAGTTGATTCATAGTGTAATTTTGAAATGATGACACGTGTGGACTCAAAAAGTATGACATAATAATTTCAAAAGAAAAAAAAATCATGACCAAATGAGGGATTTAAGAATAAAATGCATTGAAAATTTCCCAGTACAAGAAAATTTAATTTTTAGAGTGTTAATTTGTTTCATTTTCAATCATTGATGGTTGAATGCATGAATGGGTGGACCAAAAATGGCACATGATAACATTCTCATAAGTCCATTTCATTTGTAAATTTTCAAGCCCTAGGAAAACAAAATAGTTAATTAGCACTAATCCATCAATTCATAAAATATTTTTTCCAATTTTGAAAAGTCCCAACTAATTAATAAATATATGATAAGTAAAAAGATGATGTGGAATTTTTTTTAAATACATCAATTTTGACCATTAGTTAATGCATAACTAGAATTTTACAAAATATTTTTCAAAGAAGATTTCATTTACAAGGGATATTGAATCTTCATTCAAAATTTCACAACAATATCCATACAAAAAAAATTCATATATACAAATCCATAATCATGATAACATTCCATGTGTTGCAACTTGAAAAGTTCAACCACATAACTTAAAGTCATTAATTGACAATATGATCACATATGTCTTCATATTTGATTTTATAACTTAAAACCAAAGTCTAATGGATATAATATTGATGTTAGTACATGTCATTTATGGTTTTCAAAAACAAAACCAATTTGTGAAAAACTACAATCTAAGACCAATATTAGTTCACATGTTCATGCATTCACATTCACATTCGATTTCACATTGAAAACTCCAATCTTTCATCTAGATTTTTTGACCAATCACATGTCTAATGAAATTTATAAAATTATATACCAATAATTTTGACCACAAGCATAGGTGAATGCACATTGGATTTATGGTTTGATAATTATCATTATTGTAGGATTTTAGCTAATGTAAGATGTGAGCTTTTCCAAATATAAAAAATGAACCACCTAAGGTTATGCTTTTTACCCATCAATTCTACAATTGATTAATTTCATCATCTAAAGGCTTTTCAAGCATGCTTTCAAGAAGTAATTTTTAGGTTGGCTATCAAAATCTATTATAGAACAATTGGACCTGGAAGTGAAGGTGAAAGTGGACTTTATAATCACTTTAATCAAGCCACATTTGTAAATGGTTTGATTAAAGAGATTATAAATGTGGGTTACATGAAGCATGGCAACATGTGCTCATTTAACTTGATATGGTCATCAAGGTGGGCACAAGTGAGGCTTATCATGGCATTCATTCCATATTTCCAATTAGAAGTAATGGAAGTTGACACAATTTCAACTCTCTTTGCAACATCAAACCAAGTAACAAATAAGAAAATAGAAGTTCAAGACTTTAACAATGACAATATTAATGAGGATTTAGATGCCGATGAAAAAATTACTAAGATCATGCAAGATTGTTTGACAAAAACATTAAATATGATTAATCCATTTATGAGCATGTTATAATTCAAATTTTAGCAAATAACAAGTAAATGTTTTAGATCTAGATCCAAAGTTCTACATCTTTGAATTGTCCTACAATAGAATAAGCAAACAAACAATTTGTTAATGTTCAATACTAATATTGCAGCACATGAAATTTTATAAGAAAAAAAATCAATCATGTAAATGCCTTAACTTTAAAGCTTGTGAATATTGTTTCCAACTAAATGTTATTTGATTTACTTTGACTACATTATTTCATGTTCCATAATTGAGAAATTCAAAATCTTACTAAAGAGAATAAGTATCAAGGACATAATTAGATGTGAAGTGACCTTAATGCTCAATAATGTGAAGATGACATTTAATTGTGAACAAGGATGCATCATAATTATACGATCTAGGGTGAAATTTTCTAGAAACTTTGTACTTATAATGTTCAATCTTGTAGGTGCATAAAACACAAATTGATCAATCATGAACATTTCACCACCTAGCTTCAAAATGTGGGTTTGAGTAGTCTTAATGAAATGAATAGTTACCACCTTGAGAGTTGACAGTTCATTCAATTTACTATCATAAGTGATAGTTGCAACAATCACAACAATCTTGCTAATGTTTCTACATGATATCAAGGGCAATTGCATGGCTAGTAGCTCTAAACATGACAAACCACTCATTAATGATTTCCACATATGACAACCATTTGAGGCCAATGAAATGTCTAGCACCATTTGGGCCCGACAAGCTCGAGGGGTCAAAACAAAAGTCACTTGGCAAACTAAAAGTGTTTTAGAAAATTCATTTGTTAAAATTGATGAAAGATAAAATTTTGATTATTTACTTTTAAATGAAGTAATGACATTCACACATAAATTTTCAAAACAAATATCAAGAAATCTACAAATACATTCACATATTAAAATCCTTCATAAGCTCTTCTTGAGGAAGTTATTCTTAGAAAGAAAATTTGCACTATGCCAAAACATGGTTTTTATGAATATGATATTTTGTGCTTATGACCCAAATTCAAATCATGTAGTTGTATGTGACATGCCTTTGTGCCATTTTTGTGACTTTAGTTGTGATTATGACTATGTGACTATGATTGAAATTACATGACCAATATCCATCTTGGAAAAGATTTACTTGGGTTAGGTTGTTAATTAATAGATAGGTAGGTAGGTATGTATGTATGTATGTATGTACATGTAAATAGTTAGCTAATTAGGTAGGTAGCTCTAGGTAGGTAGGTAGGTAGGCTAGGTAGGCTATGTAAAGTGGTTAGGTGAATATGTTAGGTATGTAAGTAGGTAAACTAGGTAAGTTTGTAGTTAGGCTAAGTAGCTAGGTAACATATGCAAGTTGAAAATTTCAACAAAATGGATTCAAAAAAGTGAAACTAATTTTTTTGTCCTTTTTATTTTCAAATAACTAGACCAAAAACATTTATTTTCAATGAAATATGGATTTTGTAATCTAAGCAATTTGAAGGTCACAATCCAAAAAAAAGGTGCTATGGACTCATTATTTATAATGGAATCAAAGATTTTGGACATGCTATAGTCTCAAGGGTTATCACAATTAGGAATAAAAAGTTTTAAAAATATGAAGAATGTTGTGAACTTTATAATACCTTATTATGTGTAATAAAAGTTCAATTTGTTTTCAAGGTTCATCACATGTCCAAAAGGATGTTTTTCATGACCAATACTAAATAAAGGTATTCAAAAAGGTTGAAAGTGGGGAACCATTAACTTGGACATGGAAAAAGATGTCAACTTTAACATTGTTTCAAGCTTTTTGTGTTTTTTCCAAATTTTTGCATTTAAAAATGCACTAGAAAAAACTCCCAAACTAAACATTGTAGCGATTGTTTTTGGTACACCATGGTGTGCCTTCACCTTGGGAGAAATGAATTGATTTTGTGGAAATTAAATTTCATTTGAATGAAAATATTGAATGACATTGCATGCATGCACAACTTGAATTCAAATTCCTAAGTTTAATTCAACTACATTGAATGGAATTCTAATTCCATTCAAATTCATTTGAATTATACTTAGATTCAATTGAAGAGCAATGGGAGGCAATTGATGCATAAGGTATTGAAAATTTGTTCATGACTATGGTGTTGAAAAATAACTTATAAAGACAAGTATGCGAAGACACATTTCCATTCCACTTCATTTGGGAATTAACTATACAAATTCCAATTTGGAGTTATCATCCAAAAGGATGATTTATGGAACCTAAAATCGATTTATTTAAATGAACTATAATGAATCATCACACTAAAATTATTTTTGTCTTGTGTACATGGTCACTTTCTACATGCTATAACAATTGCAGTGGACTTACCCAAGCTTTTCAAAATATCTTGCGTTTGGATCCAATGTCTTCACATGTTTTGTTACAAACGTTCCTATAATAAGGGAGATGGTATTCTAATAGCCTAACATATTCAATAGTAATCAATTATGAATTTAAAAATCTAATAATTTGCTCAAAAAATGAAATCATATTGTTGAAAAAATTGCCAAAAGTTTTTGAAATTAGGTCAATTACTTAATGTAGACTATTATGGAACCATTTAATGCAATATTTAATTTTAATATATATGTCATGGAAAGTTTGTGGGACATAATTCGTCTTTGCCATCTCACATATGTTCACTTTCAATCTTTTTTTATTGTTCATTTTGTAATTCAAAGCTCGGGTTGTGTAGTGGTTTTTTTTTTTAATACATTTTTGTGGTTGTAGGGATCCTAACTTTGCCACTAAAAGATTCATGTTGTCTAGATATGGTAGTTATTTTGTATAAGTGTGTTGGTGTAATCAATTCCCACAATTTACATACAATATTCCTCATGTCAATTGTTTGAAGGCACCTTTGTGCATTAGTCCATTACCATTTTCTCACCTTTAGGTACTTTTCTAGTTGTGCACATTGCTTTTGGCATACATTTTGCCATTAAAGTAAGACTCCAAAACCCTCTTTCCTATGACTCTCATTTTTTCTTATGTTGTTTTGAGAGTTTGGATCAAGATCCAAATCCTAAAAATATTTCAATTCATGTGATGTTCATATTGTTGAAAAAAATTGCCCTCTTTGTGCCCCCTATGAAAAAGGATTGTTCAATGTCCAGTTAAAGGAAATGCATTCATAAAATACATTGATATTATGTTTTAGTCACATTTTGAAGCCATGGATTGTTGGCTAAATCTATTGTTGTGGCACTATTTTTTGTTTCAAAAAAAATTTATGTTGAAGGTAGATATAATATTTTTTTCCTTGATTTTTTTTCAAAACAAGGAGTAAACACCACCTCTTTCAATGATTTTGGGCAAGAGTAATATTAAGATGTGATGTTTGGAATGTTGTAGGGAAGGGAAATGCAAAAAGGTGTACAATTCCCCAATAATCATGTTCAGTTCCCATTTCTAATCCCTTTTTCATAGCATCGTAATGTCATGCCTTATTGTTTCCAAATCTTTTTACAACTTTTATGAACATCATCTCATGATCTACACATGTATGTTTCCTTGAACTTCATCATCAATTTCCAAATATGAACCTAAATTTAATTCAATTTCTTTTCAAAAGATTAAATCATTAGAAATGGGGCTATGACTAAGGGGAAGGATTTAAACTCTCTCATTAGTTTGTAGGGTTCTTTCACAAATCCAACAAAATACAAGACATGAATCATAAAACCATGACTAGTAAGCAATAATAGGAAGAACACATATTTGTTGGGTTCAAGAGGACAACAATGAAACGACAATGTCAAATGTTTTTAAAGACCTATATTAGCAATAACCTAGAGGAGAATTTTTTTCAAGTGCAAGAGGAAGTTTGTAACCAACATTACACCAAAAGATGGTTTATATGAGTGCATAAAAAATTAAAATCATAGTCATTTATGTCACAAAGGACTAAACATGACTATGTAGTTAGGGTCAACACTTTGTTGTTACCATTAATCACTTCTTTGGTTGTGGTTGTGAATGCCATTTGCAAGTAGTACATCTTCCATTCATGATTTTAATCATTCTAAATGCAATCATGGAGGACATGCCTAGCCTAGCTACCTTTACCTACTTAGTAGCCTACCCTACCTACTTACCTATTTAACTAGCTATCTATTAACCTATAAACTTAACCTAGGCTATAAGGTAGATTAAGAAACCTAGGCTAGGTTAGGAAGCCTAAGTAGTTTACCCTAGCCTAAGAAGGCTCACCTAAATAACCACTAGTAGAATTCTTAGTTTTTTAAACTAGAAATTCTAGTAAAAAAACTAGATTTGGATAGAGCCAAAAAAACCCCTTGTCATTTTGGACAAGTCGATTTTAACATGTATAGTGTGACTGGAATGGTCTTTTTGACTGGCAAAATAAAGACCATTTGATTGGTCATTTTGACTAGTGAATAGTGGACTATTTGATTGGTCAAATTATTTAAATAACTTTTAAAAATTTATCATCAAAAATATTTTTTTTATAGGTAAGTAAGTAGGTAGGTGATAAAAATGCAAGTAAGTAGGTGGTAGCCTAACGTAGCCTACCTACCTTAGCCCCCTAAGCATGTATATAGGTTACAACTATTAGGAATTAAACCCTTGACCTCCCCAATGATAAATCAGGTTTTTAACCAATGGACCACACCATCAAAAGGTGTTCAATTCTTGTCAAATTTTTTATTTCACATGTGTATTTTGACACATCGTTACAAGATTATGAAGTACATAGGTAGGTGCATGGGTGGGTGGGTAGGTATGTTGTAATAAAATTGGCCATCTTGACTAAATCTCCCACTTGATTAAAATTCCATTGGTCATCTTTGATTAAATGTGTCATGTGTTTCTTTCCAACTTGATTATATATTTCATTTGAATAAGTGTCATTGGCCATTTTGACCAAGGTTGTAATTTTTTTGTCTAATTTGATTAGATGTCCAAGTTAACAAATAGTCAAATAGGTCATTTCAACCATGTTGATTGGTCAAAAAATACACATGTCATTCAAGCCCTTAGCCTCTAGTCATAATATTCATGTTCATTATAAAAAAAAACCAATCAATTAATTTAAATTGTTTGAAAAACCAATAATTCTAGTAATGAACCTAGCCTAAACATATACATGTATGAGGTTTTGAACCTTTCACCTTTATATTCAAGGACCAAATTCTTAACCATTATAACAACCACACATTCACCAAATAATTATATGTTTTTTTATAATATTATTATGAACATTTTATTAAACCTACCTAAATAGCGTAGCGTAATTACTTAGCCTAAGTTAGCTAACCTACCTACCTAATGACCTAGCCTAGCTTAGTTACCTAGTTGCCTTGCATACATATTTATAGGTAGCATAATTATGGGGAACATAATTACCTAATTCCTAGCATAACTAACTACCTACCTAGCACACTTAACTACCTAATCTAGCCTAATTACATAACTTTATTAACTTGCCTAGCCTACCTACCTACCTAGTTAACTAATTGTTTACATACATATATGTGTATGTACATACGTACCTAATTAATTAGTTACTTAATTTAATTAAATATTTTTCATGATGTTTGTTAGTCATGTGGATGTAATCATAGTCACATAGTCATAAACATAACTACAGTCACAAAAATGGCCATTCTCTAAAATAATTAACCAAAGGGTTAAAAACTATTACATGGGTTTAATTGGCAATTTAAGTGCCTTATGTTTTAACTAGAGATAATATGCAATATTTTCAATAAGGGTGTCAATTGAACTTTGGTTAAATTAAGTTGTTCATCACCAAGATTGTGGGCCAAGGCAAAGCAATGGCTATCATCCCACAATCCAATCCATTAAAAGGTTGTGACAACTCAATTGTGGATGAACCCTATTGAGTCAACATTGGCTTTCACCTTCTTATCCTCTAAAAATATATCATGTCAATAGTTACATAGGTAATACAATAGGTGCCTACTAAGTAAATTTATGCATGCATGTGGTTAGTACACAAATATAGGCATTAACAAGTGTTATAGATAGGTAGTATTCAAGAATCAATTGTGTTGATGACTATGGTTAGGTAGGAATTCAAACTTGATAAAAAAAGTTTTTCTTATCTACCCACCATCCATTCCTCGTGTTCATTAGTGGTTATTGGTTCACTTTTACAAAAGATTATGCACACTACATACCATAATGACATGTTAAACCTTGCATTTTCTAAAAAATACAATGAAGAAAATTTTCACACATAACTTTTTGACACGGTTGTGATATAATTTTATTATTTTCCCACATAACATGAAACCCCAATATGACTTCAAGAATAAAATTTAAACCATTAATGGGGACTTTTGTAATTGTGATGGGTCTAGACCAATGTCAAACAAGTATTAGAATTCAATTTAGAATTGGGTAAATTTTCAAGATGGTTTTTGCTAGAAAACTAGCCTTTATTAGCTCCTATAAAAGTCCTTAGTTGAAAAAATCAACAAATGTTAGAGGTTGAAAGAACCAAGCGTTTTTGAAAATTTTCATCGAGGGTTAAATTAATGAAAATTTAAAACATTAATTGCAATATTTTTTTGGATCTGGGGAGGTGGAAGCAAGAATTATCTATCATCTTTTCTTCTAATATTTTGAATATGTCAAGGGTATTTCATATGCAAGCAATCAAAGAAGTGGACGGGACTACTTTTTGAAAATTTAAAGAATTGCACAACATTATTCCAAACATCTAGTGAACAAACAAGCGCTTGACATTTGGAGCTTTAAAAACACAATTGATAAATTTCCATACATTTTTAGTGGTTGTGGGTTAGGAACATATGGAGCTTGAGGAACATCTAATGACAACATTGCAACTATTGGGAATTTTGAGACTATGGACATGCAATAAACAATAAAAGTTTCAAGAATGCCAATGGTGATGATTTGAGATTTCTTGCAAGGGGCATCATCAAGAACTTGGGGAGCATGAATAGGAACACAAAAAGTTAAAGTGATTAAAGTAAGCAAACATGCATCCAAGTCATAGGTTGACATATAGCACACAATTGTGATGAATATGTGTAGTTGGTTTAAATCAGTGAGCAAGTGAATTAATTGAATGAATGACAAGAAGTTCATGAGGGTTTAAGCCCATCAATGATGTTCCACATTAGTTTAGTAAAAGAAAGGGGAAGGGGGAAGGGGGAAATATTAAAGTTTCAAGACATTACACATAAAATTACAAGAAAAAATGTCCGTTTCAATTTGGGTTTAGCAACTAGGGTTTTGTAAAGATTCTATTTGGGGATTTGCTACTTTTATCTTGGGTTTTACAACATCCATTCTCATTATGTAGTCATTTTGGAAGTTACAAAACTCAAGTCATTTCACCCAATTAAAATTGACACTTTATGTTGTATATTGTAATGAAACATGTTGCACACCTATTCAATACTTAAAAAAAGAATCTTATAAATTTAAAAAAAAAAATTATACTTGCATTGTAAAGGTCCATATGAATGTTCAATATTCTTTTGGGCAATACATTTGGTTTTAGAAAAAAAATCAAATAATACAAGCTCATATATGAATTGAATCCATCATATAATTTGCAAGGGTAACTTAATTTTGTGACCAAAAGGTAAAAAATTAGAATCTACATTTTATATAGTTGAACAAAATAACAAAAACATTGGTGATTGTAAGGTATATTTTAGAACTTGTGACCATTAATTATTTGGGTTACAGTTGCCTTCATTGTCACAACCTTAATTTGGGTGCACAATTGACTTCAAGATGGGCAACAAAGTGCCTTTCCTGGGATAAAAACAAACTAAAGGCTTGCAAGTGTGATTCAATCAGAATAAAGGATTGAAAATTTTAGTGAATGCAAAAGAATGCAAAAAAACACACATGAATGGAAGTGGGTGGGAGCTAAAGGGAAACGCTCTTAGTCCATTCAAAATTGAATGCCCATATTGGGAGTGGGTATTCCTAAGGTGTCTTGAATATTTGGATCAAGGTTTGGGATATCAAATCTTATCCAACATCTAAAACTATTGGAAAAGTCTTAAAGTGTGCTATATTGAAATGGGGTTGTATTCTTATAACAAATACCTACAATGTACAAGTCATGGCCATTTGAAAGTTGCAAATGAAATTGTCAAAATGATTCCTAACCATTGAATCATCATGTAGATGGGTCAAATTAATTCCAATTGAAAAGAAAAATATATATGCCATATAAAAAATTACATTTCAAAGGCTAGAAAATTTACTCATGAAAGTTTTTGACTTGGAAGTGAGATGAAAAAGTTATGAGCTCACAAAATTGCAAGTTGATAGTTTTGGGGCTCCCATTTGGAAACTTCAAAAGAAATGACCATATGCGATCCCATTGGTAGTTGTAAAATATAATACAAGGAGGAGAGTGGTCATTCTTCCCAATTTTAGGCTTGTGAGTCCAAGTCATCTCATGATTCATCTTTGCACTACTTTGCTTCTAGATTACACCAATTGTCTTTTCTTCTTGGTTTGTGTAATTTAACATGATCAAGAATTTAACTTAGGAGCTTACCATAATATTTTTTTAAGGTTCCCACATAACTTTCTTGTTCAAGCACTATAAGAAATTCTTAAATCCATGACTCCATACATGATTGATTTTGTAATCATACTAAACATTATATGACTAAAGGCCCTTAATTGTAATAGATGAGTAACAAAACACAAGTAGTCATTGAATGTTCAATGTGACACTTTTTATTCGATAATCATTAAGGACAAATCATAGAGGACAAGCCATTTATGGTGTTCATGTATCATGTAATGAATGACTAAAGTATGAATGGTAGACATTGAACCATTTGACTATTTGAATTTATACCTAGATTAATTTGTTTTTTGGACTATTGTTAAAAAATAAAAATTTAATAGGCATGTAGGTAGGTAGGTCAAAAAAGACAAGTAGGTAGGTAGTATATTAGACTATGTGGGTTATAAAATGATTGTTTGCCATCATGTTGGAAGTGACATTGATAAAGATGTTTTGTCGTGTCCCTTGGATGTCTTGGGACATCCTTGTGGTTTGAAACATCCTTCATGGCAACACTACTATGAACTATATGGGAATAATGACATAGATGTTAATTTTGTCCAAAAAAAAAAACAATAAAAAAATGTGAAGAGGGGGATCGGGGTCCAAGAATATTAGATACACCTTCACCTTATTATTTTTTACGATATACCAAGGTTGATTATCCAACAAACTCAAATAAACACTTCAAAAAAAGGATGAGAAAAAGTGGAGAGAAGATTTGAATATGTAGTATAATTCTTTAATAAGTAAGAGCTTTTGGAAATTAGTCAAGTTGCCCCATGAAAAGAATACATTAGGTTGCAAATGGGTCTTTAAAACAAAGGTAAAAGTGATGAATTGCTTGGTTTAAATAGATGGAAAGAAGGGTTATGATCAAGTTGAAGGGATCATTACAATGAAATAAATGCTCTAATCGTGAAAATGATAACAATTTATTTTTTCTAACATTGGCAACAACTCTAAATTTAGAGGTTGAACAAATGTTTGTGAAAATTATTTTTTCTAGTGGTGAATTAGAAGGACTATTTATATGAAATGACTAGAAGGATTCATCAAAAAAGAAATTAAAGATTATGTGTGTTTATTCATGAAATCATTGGATTGAACAAACACTAAAAAACTTGAAAATCTAACAAACACCTTGATGGTTATCTTGTTTTGGATTCAAAAAAAAAGTGAAGGATTATGGATTATATATTCTATGACAAAAGAGTTAATGTATGTGATTCAAGAAATTCAAGAAAAGTAGAGAATTATCTTTTGATGAGATATGAAACACTTGATAAATCCTAGACATCTATGCTTTGATTTAAACATGCAAATCTTAAGAAGGAAAGGTGATCATAAACTTGAAATCAATCAATCGAAATATATATTGGATCAATGTTCAAGGATTACAACATGTATAACTCAAAACCAATGAACATTGCACTAGAAACAAGATACAACAACTTGAAGATTGAGAAATCAATGGTAGTGGAAGAAGAGAGTTCACAAGACATGTACCCTATAGATTAACCACTAGCTCATTGATGCATTTAATGGTGACATCTTGAGACTTGATATCTCTCAAGTGGTAAGTGTCAATATAGTTGTAAGCACTAGTCAATAACGAAGAAGATTTTTCACTACCTTAAAGAAGAAAATCAAGAAAGATTGAGATTGAAAGGCAATGGAACTATAAAGATTGTGGCATATTGTGAGTTAGAATGGGGTGATGACCATGAAAAAAAACAATCAAAGAGTGGATACCCATATGTTAACAAATACACCTCTTACATGGAACAAGTGCAAACAAACAACGATTGCTCAATCAAATGCAAACACATAATACATTGTTGCCAATGAGGCTACAAAGGAAGCACTTTGGTTGTTAAATCTACTTTAGGAGATGGGAATTGCATAGAAGGGGCCAATGTATATATATTGTGAGTAACCAATGTTAAAATTGTTACATTTTGGTGAAATATAACCCTCTTTCATTTCATAACAACCTCAAGAGAGATTTCATTCATAATTTGATGCACCTCCCCCAAGTGTAATTTGCCACACTAGGTTGGCATGGGGAGGTTTCTTACAATCACCTTCTAGAAGGGTGGTTTAGTAACATAAAACACAAGCCCTGTTGTTTAACACAAGCTAGTAGTCCAATGGGTTTTATAATGTGTAATTTCCCTCTCAGGAGGGGAGAGGGAGTTTTGATATATCATCAAGCATTTTGTGATAACAAGTTATTGGAAAACTCTCAAAACAGTACAAAATTCCGCCATATAAAACCTCACCCAACACTAAGATCTATTGCACCCAAAAAAGGTGAAACCAAGAATATTCTTTCCTAAGAATGAAAAGGCTACCAACGACCAGGGTTTTGCAAACAATGGGTACTCATACTTTATACTGGGTAACTCTAGTAGAGCAACAAGTTCCCAAAATAAATCACCCTTGAGTCCCACTTGCGGGTTGGTTATTTCAGGAACTCCTTGCGCCCTTTGAGAGTTACCCTCCACAAGCAACACCGACCAAATTAATTTGGTCGGTCTCAATCGTAGAAGTCATGGTATTCCTTGGTTCTTATGGCTTGTCAAGGCAATATGCCCTTTGGACATAGGATCCGAAGCCGTAATGTGATGACAACAGAGCCTTCTTCACCTATATATATATATATATATATTTTTTTTTTTTCACATGGATGAGGGATATGTAGGACATCCATTATCAGCTCTCTTAAACATCCATGACCGACAGAAAAAAAATTGTATGATTTCAGATAGGAGAAGAAAGCAGGGTTGAGAGCTGAAGTTAAGCTGACTAAAGTGAGGGCCATGAATGAATGAATGAATGAATGAATCTATCTAGATTCTAGGTACATCACCATGAAGGAAAAAGTTGCATGGTTTCGGGCCTACCCATGTTGGAAGACTGCACTAGCCATTGGTGGTGGTGACTCTCAAATTGCATTCTTAATTCATTAAATGGATTGGGATATTGTGCCAATCTCCATTCTTAAATTCATTTGGTAGATTTTGGATTCGGTGCATTTTCAAGAATAAATTTATGAGAACCAAACATCCAGAATTAGGAATGTGTGCCTTTTTAGAATATTATAAAAAGAAAAAACCACAAACATTCAGAATTAGGATTCTGTGGCCTTTGAGAATAATATATATATATTTTTCTCCCAGGCTACATACAATATGAGAAAACAAACATCCAGAAAATTAGGATTGTGTGTGCTTTTCAGAATATTTTCTGCAATATGAGAAACAAACCAGAATTAAGCAGACAAGGGGGCGCCTAGAATTTGGGCTTTTTGGACAGCCCCTACTTACTCACCCCCCCATGCTTTCATCTAAATCATTGGTATTATCTTTTGTCACCCCAAAAGTTGTGCCAAGTCCCAAAAGCAAGGGCGCAATTCCATGGGGGGCTGACAGGTCTTGTCCAATAATATCATGCCACGTATTACATCAATAGTGGCCTGTGGTGCTTTTTGAAATGGCCACACTGGGAACTCTTTTGTGCATGTTTGTGTGTGTGTATGTGTGCGCGCGCGTGGGGTTCTTTCTTTCTTTTACAGGGTTATTCAGTTTCGCCAGGCTCCTAATAAAATTGCGGCCCCCCCCTCCCCCCCCCCTTTTTTCTACTTCATAAAGAAAAAAAATTGGAAATTTTTTCTTCTTGTATTTTTAATCCTTTGTGAAAGATTTGGTAGTTGCAAGGCCAAATCTTGCATTTAAAAAAATGCCTTCCTATTCAATTTATCCATTTTATAATCTAAATAGCATGACCCATATGGTATATCCAAAGCAATAAAAAAGAGTATGCGGCTTCAAGCAAGAACCCAGAGGTGGCCCTTGATGGCATTTTGTGTTTGCAAACTCCTGCACACAAAAAAATCTTGCCATAAATGTGGTACCTATTTGCTAGAATTATAAACATTTGGTTTTTGCCAGGCCTCATGTGGTTGGGTCAATTGACATGCCTCATCACTCCACCTACAAAAAATTGGCTGCTTTTGATACTAGTATTAAATTTCATTTTTAAAAACTTTGGCAAATATACATACATTAGGGCAAATACATTACATATAGGTAAGTTGCCCTATATTATTCCATGTAATAACTTTCTTTATAGGAGGCCTAGAACTCCACCTGGTCATGGGCACTTTTTCATGGTTCCCTTTAATGCTCTTCAAATATTTGTGACATTTGCGGAAAAACAACCTGGAAAATTAATTGCCAGGAGAAAATCATTGGCTGCATTAGCCAATTTTTAGCTTTGGTATATAAACTTGGGTTTGGGGCACCAAATGTAGCTGGTCATTGGTTTGAGTACTTGAAAGAGGGCACATGCATGTGGGACATAATAAATATTTGCTAACATACCCAAGAGCTAAACATTCATGATATTAGTTTTAGTTGAGAAGATAATTTGCAATGTAAAAGCACTTGGGAGAAATTTCCAAATGTATTTGGAGGACACCTTACACCTATGAAAAGAGTATCCCTCCTGGAAAAGAGGAGGGATGCCTACTTATAGATGTGAGATTGCTCCCACTCTCATGGACTAAGTGTAAGAGTCTTCCCCATCCTAAGCATCATGATCTCTATATGTTTATGTGTAGGGTAAAGCCCCAACGTGAGGGCATTCCCAAAGTAAGGGGGTAGAAAATTGTGGTAGTCAAGTTTGGGTCCACATTTTGGGAATGTCTCTCACTCATGAGCTTTACCATAAAGCAAGCATGATGTGAACATCATCATGAACTTAAACATTCCTTGATCACAAGGCATAAGAGGGGTGGGTTCTTATACTTACTCCTTAAGGGTGGGAAGAATCTTACACATGTGAATAAGGCATATGTTTCTCCCACTCTTAAGGAATAGGCATAAGATCCCTCACCTTTTCTAGGAGGGAATATAAGGAGCCCTCCAAACACACTAAGAAATTTCTCCGAGTGTTTTATGTGTAGGGTAACACACAAGGCCATGGCCATTGCCTAAATAAGGGCACGTGCAAAGAGGAGCTAAAGGAGGACCAATTCTGGTAATGCCCATCCATGGATTAATTAGAGCAAATGCAGTTGCAACTAAAAATGAAGGGAGAAATAACAAGAGAAAATGTAAGGTATCTCAAGGCAAAAAAATAATTATGGAAACTCAAATATTTGACCATGCAAAAATATAATCTTCAAAACATTCTCTAAAAGAAACCAAAATCCTTCAAGATATTATAACTCTATAACTAATATCAAGTTTCAACACAAGCCAAAATATCATCTTTCAAAAATTCTCATATAAAAATAGACCTATTACTTAGGGGCCAAAATCCCTTAAGCTACTACACTCCAGAATGAATATAACACAATATCCGTGCCTACCAAGGCAAGGCAAGGCCAATAAAGAGGCGAGAGAATTTCCCAATTGAATGTAAGTTCACCTCTCAATTTTCATTTAACATCACATTTGATTGAGAATTTGTTGGGAAATCCAAAACTTTGACATAACTTTTCTTTCTGAAAATTTGTTCAAATGAAACAAATCACATAGATGATCTTGAGAAAATTTCAAAGATTTATTCAATAAAATAAAAATAATCTATAATATTCAAGTCACTTCATAGAAAATGTTGATGAAAGTGAACTATATTTCATGAATAAAATTTTGTGTTTCTTTAAAACATCTATATTTCTTGAATTGACATATGATCTTTTAAAGGTGCTTTAACTCAATATGAAGTTAAAGACTTCTCAAAAGCTTGGACAAGATTATTTTATATATATATATACAAAATTCATGAAAAAATAAATATAACCTTTTAAATCACTTATTGCCATTAATAATAAAACAAAATTCATGAAAAGTGCATTTAAAATATTCACATATTAAAAAAGGTATAGTAACACAAACATTCATGAAATGAAATCAATTTTGTTTTCATTGATAGTTTGTAGTGGGGGGG
>Ga0209611_10006137_pt1 | contig 19852 bp, 13 predicted proteins | sample S1TSphgellanicum_3_FD_187693 | JGI IMG/M metagenome (GOLD analysis project Ga0209611, IMG submission 187693) | Host-associated microbial communities from peat moss isolated from Minnesota, USA - S1T2_Fc - Sphagnum magellanicum MG (SPAdes) (version 2) | ecosystem: Host-associated > Plants > Peat... | reverse complement strand
TTTTTTTTTTTTGTTTTTTTTTTTTTTTTTTGTTTTTTTTTTTTTTTTATGTTTTTTTTTTTTTTTTTTTTTTTTTTCCACCTTCGCCTTTCTATGTTTCATTTTGTATTGGAATGTTGGATGTGGCATTGTTCTCATGGTGTACTTCCAACACCTCTTTACAACATTGATTGTTTTTTTTTCTTTTGGTATGCCAACACCTAGGTCCTTTAGTGAGATCAAAATTCTTCCAATGTTGACAATGTAATTACTTTTTGAAATCACTATTCTTACAATTTTTTATTAACAATTTTGTTGATGTGTGAGATCATGTTTTTTTTGTTTTGCAACTGAATCAATTAAGGATATTAATCACATTCTTATTTTATGGGGACTTTGGGAGCTTGAACATTTTTCAACATTCTCCTTCTTATTTTTCATTTTTTTTGTTTCATTTATATCAATAATGATTTAAAATGTTTTCATTGATGAATCAAATTCAAAGAAACAGTGTAATGATGTCCCATATGATGTTTTTGATGTCTATGGAACATTTATTATAATATTGTCAAATTTGGATGTGATTAATAATTAGACAATTGATTTACAACTTCTAAGTTTTATTGATCTACAATGTGCATTGGCTCTTATTATTCCTTGTCGTTTTGATGTTCATGTTCATGTGATGTAGGTTGATGAAACTTTTGGATTGTTAATCACAAATTTAGCATGCAATGAATTAATAATGAAAATTGTGTAAAATTCGTTAATTCATAAGTTCATACATTTTACACATGAATATTGTACATTGAAAATACATTTGACACACAAATAAAAGTGTTGACAAATGAAATAAGAACTTAAGAATGAATGCATGTCACATGAATTTTTCATATTCTTATAAATTTGTCTGTTAAATGTGTTTGTAGTGGCAATATCAATGTGTGAAATGTATAAATTATGAATGAACAAATTTTGCACAATTTCCATTTTAAGTCATGAGATGTTAAGTTTGTGATGTTTGTGTTATCATTTAATATTGATCAATCTTTTGAAACATTTATTGAAGTTGATCTTAACCTCTTTGTAAATTTTAACAACCTTTTTGTTCCATTGACTAATGAGGATTTCAATATTGATCCTAGTGGTGTTTTTTGTAGTTCACCTTTTATTTAATTATATTCTAAAAAAGTTCATTAAATTGATTTTTAAATTATTGATGATAGTGATTTAAATGTTATTTATCTCTATAATATTATGTTTGTTAGTGATAATGATACACACCAAAAGGATAAATTCTTGGACATTGATGAATAGAAATTGGAGAACATCAACAAGGATAATAAAAAAATCAACAAACATGTTAAAATGCGGGCCAAAATCTTTTCACGAGTGACAATAATTTTGGGATTACAATATTAAAAATTTGACTACAAATTTGTTTAAAAATGAACACATTGTTAGGGAATGATGGACATGTTGTCCATGTTCATACTTCAAGTGGCAAATAAGTACAAATTTTTGTACCCACCAACAAGGTATGAATTCTTGATCTAATTTTTTATTCATTTATTTATAACTATAAGTTTGTTAATTTTTGTAATTTTGTTCCTTTCAAGGTTTTATTGTTGAACCAATCTAAAGCTCCTATATTTTTTAAATGGATTCTTCAATTATAACTTTATAGCTCATGTTTTGTTTTACAAGGAAAAGCCTTTTCATGTAAACCAAATGACAAATAGACACACTATGAAAAAATGGGTTATTTGTAACTAGCCTTGCAATTGTATTTTTGAATTACAATGACCATTTGTAATTCAATGTATTTCTATAGGTGTGAATGTTGTCAAACAAGCTGCATGAATTGTGACAAATATAACTCACCATATGTGAAATTGTATACATATGTAACTCATGCAACTCAGTTACAACTATGTAAGAACAACTATTGTGTAATTCCAATGTAATTAATTTGTAATTACCATAGTAACATCAACATGATATCATTTTTCATCAATCCATCAAAATTTCACATGTGACATTATGGGGATTTTTGGGTGAATTATTTTTTGGAAATATTAATCCCCACCATACATTATGACTATTCATTTATAATGGTCTTCGATTGTGACACATGGCATAATCAAAAGTTGCCACATGGCATATTAATTTTAAAAATTAATGAATAAATAAATTATTTATTTAGGTAATTAAGGAGGTCAGTACATAAGCATAGTTAGGTAGGTAGGAAAGTGAAACTAAGTAGGTAGGACAAACTTACATACGCAGGCTACTTACCTACCTACTTACTTATACTACATACCTATTTTTAAAACTAGCACTAACTATTTATTTACTTAGGTACGCAAGTAGTAGTAGGAATGTAGAAATAAGTAAACAAAAGAGTAGCCATGTAATATATTTGTTTATTTTATGTTTTATTTTAAAAGTTAAACTTTTTTGAACTCATCCCAAATTGACACATATCTTTTCATGTGAGCACACAAAAAAATACCTTTTTCATATAGTTTGTGAATGAAATTCAAGGATAAAATTTATGGGCTAAATATTTTAGTTACAAATTAGTTGCAAGTTGAATTGAAAGTAAAAAAAAACTTTTCCACATTCTTTGTACTTATTTTTTTAGTTTTAAATTGTACAAGTAAATAAGTAATTATTTAATAATTATATATGCAAATTGATTATCTATAATTATCTATAACGATCATTTGAATTAGTTTTTAAAATTAGTCAATCTAGTTTAAATAATTATTTAGTCATTTATCAATTAATTCATCATCACAATTTTATTTATCATAATTGAAAAAAATAATTATATGGATTCCCAAAACCAATTATTTAGATTATTTGATAATTCATTATTCTAATTCAAATAAATAACTAATTAGTGAATCTAAATAATAATGTTCTAAATAACTAATTCAACTGATTAATCATTTATTACCTAAATTGGATTGGTTAGTTCGGATTAATATTCAATTATCCAATTTAATTAATTAATCATAATAATTAAGTAATTTATTTAATATTTAATATTTAAAATAATAATGGTTAAATATTAAATATGATTTCTTGGAGAACATAATTATTAAATAATTAATTTTTTGAATTTTTGAATTGATGATTAATCATTCAAACTTGATATTTTTATGAATAAGTTTAGTTTAAAATTTTATTTAATTGTTTAAAAATTGATTATTTGAATCAGTTAACAAATTAAAAATTAAAAATATATTGATTTAATTAAAATGAGCTATTTCTTATTAATTAAAAATAATATTTTATAAATTATTTAAAATAATTCACTATTAAATATTAAGGATTAAATATGAAAATTTTAAGTTATTAAGTTATTAACAATTGAACAATAATCACAAAATAGTGGAAAAATAATATTTCTATAGTGGCAACATAGTTGCACAATTAGTTGCAAGTGTCATTTGTTATGGGTAATGGAAATTTGTAATGATTATATGTGTTGATGTCTAGTTGCAATGTAATTGTCGATTGGGTGTTACATTTACACCAGTTGTAATATAGTTGCCATACACAATTAAAATGCAACTTACCAAAAAGTCAAACATGATTGACTACATTTATATGTCTGATGTGTACGTTGCAATGTATATGTGTCCCATTTGCAACTACAGTACATTTTTTTAATTTTTTGATGTGACACTTTATTTATTTATTACTCATATTTCCATGCTCTAGTTGTAATGTAGTTGTATATTAGTTGATTTGGAGCTTTAGTTGCAAAACAATGTAGTTCCAATAGACATGATTTATCATTGTGACAACTTGTTTAATACATAAAAAATATTTTCATCCTTAAGAGTTTTTGCAATCTTTTACACATATTGCCTTCACAATTTTTGTCTTTTGTTAGGATCCATATTATGTTTGTTAACTTTCCATTGTGGGTGTAAGTGTAAAGGTTATTTGTCCTTTAATTTAGCCAATTTAATCAATTCTTTGGTTTTTTAAAAAATTGTTTCTTTGTGTAATTTAGCTTCAATACTTTGTAAAACATTCATTACAGCCACCACATGACAATTCCATTGTGCATGTGTCACAACTTTAAAACAAGGATGTGCATCTCACAACTTTCATTTATATACGATTTTGTAAAATGGTTGTAAGAATTTGTCATTTGAAACAAGAGTTAATTATTCATGCTTGCTATTGACCAATTATGGTACATATTCACTATTTCAAATTGTTAGAACTTTCAATTATTGTTTTGTTAGAATGCAACTTATAGTTTATGAATTGGGGCAAATTTGTGCATTTCATAAGAGACACATTTGAATATTATTGGGTGTGGATTACTTTAAAAGAACTTGTGATGTTACAAATGGCAAATCAAAATGTCCACATTAGTGTGATAGTGCTATGGATTGTTTGTAGAATTTGTTGTTTTGCCTTCATTTGTTTGATTTCAAATTCTTACATTTGTAAGGTGATGTGCTTTGTTGATTTTTAAAGAATTCATTACAAATTGCAACTTTGAATAGTTCATCTATTTAGTTTTTATATTATTTTCTAATTTACAATGTAGTAGCCAAGCTTTGATTAGATCCATTAGGAGGTCGATTAAATAAATATAAATTCAATGAATTGTTGAAATTGACACAACACCTTCATCTCCTTTTAATATTTTCATTGATTTTAAGTTTCAACATGTGAATTTAGCTTGCGATGAAACTTCTTTACATGCGCTTGGTGTTGGTTTTAATAAAAACACCAAAAAATCTTATGCTCTATTTATTCAAGAAGAGAGGAATATGTTGGTGTAGGATATTTGTCAACCTACATCAACAACATGGTTGAATTCATGATTTAATTTTTTTTGCATATACATTTTTTCAACCATGGTTGCTAAGGTTTCAAAAATGTTTATTTTGAACAAAATTGTCATGCAAATTGCCTACTGGTTCAATAAATCAATTTTTTTAAGGTGTTTCTTGCAAGAAAAAGAAAATTGACATCACAAGAAACATAAACTTATTGTTGATTGTCATGTTGAATACAAAAACAATGGTGTTATTGTTTTTGATGTAACTATCATTGTTCCTAATATGAACATTGTTCTTACATTTGATGTTGTTCTTATTGTTGTTTTGATTTATAATATTAAGAAACTATTGTTCAAACTCGAGATGTTGTCAATTTTTTTTGGGTTAATTATTAAAATGAATTCTAAAACAAATTGTTTGAAAGTGAACCTCCCAAGTATAAAGAGTGTTTGGATTTTATTTTTGTTTGTGTATCATTGCAAATTGTTAAGATGAATATGAATTTTGGTCACGGTTTTAATATTTTGTTGAACTATCTTATTATAATCAATCAGGTGGTTGACCCCAAGTTTGTTTTTGTTTGAACACATTTTGCTTTTGCTTTGATACAATCTACTTTTGCTTGAAACACTAAAAAATGTACCTTGATCAATTTTGGATTTACAAGATGTTGCCTATCATTGCACCGTAAGCAATGCATATTCACATTTTGATTTTATTTTTTTGGGTTGAAATAGATGGATATTTCATAAGACTTTGTTTTTTTTTGTTCTTCTAGCTAAGTTGGTCTTCAATGCCACAATGGAATTGGACACTTTGAACATCGATTTGCAACTTTTATTTTAACATGCTGATTCACTATGAGCTTGACCTTTGATTCATTAGCTTTCAACTTTCATTTTAGTAATTTTGATTCACATTTCACCTTTGATTTTTGCTTTCTTCTCATTGAGTTGTTCATATATATATATTTTTAAAAGGTGTCATTGGTTTGTTTAGTTTGTTTTTGAATTTCAAATTTTAATGTGTAGACTTGGAAAGATATTTTTAGATTTTAATAAAATATTTTTTTACATATTGAAAGAGAATTTCTTTTTTTGAAAAGAATGTAAAAGAAAAAAAAGAAATTAAAGAAGTTTTCTAAACATGACACAACTTTGAAAATTTGTAAATTCATGTTAATTGATTAGCATATGTGTGAAAAGAGATCCAAAAAAAACACACACATGGAAAATATCGACAATTCTTTAAGTGTAATTGGAGGGCATGGTACCCAACATTTCATTTCTGTTCATTTGCTATTGGAGTGGCATTTCAACAAAAGAATCAAAACACCCACCAAACTTGCTTTCCATTCTTTGAACCACCCCTTTCGACCCCTCCCCGAACCCTAATTTTCAGAGGACTTGAACTTCGACAGTGAAATCTTTCTTCCATTTTGTAAGATCCTGGAAGATCATTGCTGAGTTCTTGTGCCTGAAGATGATCATCCAAATGCAATACAAAAAATTAGGGTAGGTTTTATGGGGAACTAAAAGGCCTCACTCAAGAAGGTGAAGCTACTAGTGTGGGTGCTGGGTCCTAAAGGCTCACCATGCTGAGACCACAATGCCCAATGGTCATTTAAACCTCATTGTTTTATTCTTGTCTCACTTGCAAAAGCTAGCTACAAATGGATAAATGACAAATAGTCAATTTTTGCTTATGTCAACCTTCATTGTTCACTATGTGGTCCTTTTGGTTTACACCATCAATCGTCTTCTTGATACCTAGTCCTTGTATGGTTGTTCATTTGCTTCATTGTAGCACAAGATTGTACTTCATAATCGCTTTGATCAAATTAAAAAATAATGGATTGTGCCACATTTTCTTATACCTTTTTGGAAGTTGGAGTGATAGAATTTAATTTTTAAACATTTCAAAAGGCCCATCCTCGAAAGAACCCTTTTTAAAAAGTTAAAATGTATTTATGCATGAAAAATGGACGGTGGTAGAAAATATTAAAATAATACAAAAGAAAAAATGGATGATATTCAATGACATTCATTTTATGGATTGAATAAATACTTGTGAAATTCATCCACTACGGATATAATAGCTAAAGAGGTAGGTAACAACTAACAATGGGAATTATGTCTTGCAAAGGGCAAGAGTGAACCAACACACCATCCACTAGGTGCCCCTTATCTCTCCATCCTGAACGAACATCACATGAGTTAATATTCGGATTCACCTTGGTAACCCATTGTGTGAGAAGTAAGTAGGAAATTAGGTAAGATTAGGTAGATACCTATCTTACCTAATTTCCTACCTATCTTACCCATTGTGTGATAGGTAGGAAATTAGGTGACTACTAAGTAAGTAAATGGTTTATCGATAGGTAAGGATTGTCTTTATTACCTACCTTCTAACAATCCACAAGTGGGTTGATAGTAGGTAGTAAACAAAGCAACCGGCTAACCATCATGGTTAGCTAGGGAGTTAGAACCCAATAGAAAATTGTTTTCGAATCACTTACCATACATCTTTCATGGTGCATCATTGGCAAGTGTTGGTTCACTTTGGCCCTACATTTGCCCACCATCCATCTTTCATGGTGCATTGGCAAGTGTTGGTTCACTTTGGCCCTACATTTTGCCCACCTTGTTAGAGGTTTAGAAGAGTAGCTCCACAAATCCCCAATAATTTGCACCTTCAAACAATAAACCATCCAAAATGGTTGGCTTACTCTATTTGTCATGCACCACCACCACCCACAAAGATGAAATTGCTATTGTGAAAGGTGAGGCTATCACATTTATGGCCACCTATCTAGTTGAGGTGAGGGAGGCCATCCACCTAGTCTTGGCCTCCCTTGAGTAGCTAGATGGCCAATGGCCTTTGTAGCTTAGCTATGCTCAAGTGAGTAATACCCTAGTCTAGAGAGCTTCAAGATCCTCCTGTTGTCACAGCTTAAGCATTGATGGAGGAAGAAGAGCTGATGAGCACATGAATGAAGTCAGCCTTGGTGTGTGGGGAAGTGTAACCTAAAATCTAGGCTAATAGGAGAAGCATCTTTGATAATCTTTAATAGTTGCATGATGGACACATGGGGGGGGGGCCAGAGTGAACCAGGCGCAACATCCAATGGAACCTCAACTGAGTTAATATTCGGTTTCATCTTGGTAACCAATTATGTAAGAAAAGAAATAGGTTTCATATATATATATATATATAGGTAGATAGGTAGGAAAATAGGTAACTAATAATAGGCAAAATAGATGGTTTTTTATACATAGGTAAAGAAGGGCTGATTTTACTACCTACACTACTAACAGCCCACAAGTGGGTTGTTAGTAGGTAGGTAATAAGTAAAAAGGAATTGAGCTAACCACCATGGTAGATGATTAGTTTATAGCTAACCAACCATTGTGGGCTAACCATTGTGGTTAGCTATGGTACATGAATATCAATGAAAAACTGTTTCCTGTCCACACACCATCCATCCATCCATTCATCCTCCATGGTGCACTGATGATGGATGCTGCTGGTTAACTCTAGCCCAAGTAGGTAGGTAGGTAGGTAGGTAGGTAGGTTCTAGGTTCCTTCTTGATGGATGGGGCAAAAAGTCCACTTCTATCTGTCTTTTCCTTCCACTAAAGGATCTTTGAGTGGGCATGGAAACAATCCATAATAAGGTGCAGAGCAGAGCAGAGCAGAGCAGAGAGAGAAGGGGGAATTTAATGTGGTTGTCTGTCTGCTGCCCTTGGCAGAGAGAAGTGAGGAGAATTTGTAACAGGCTCTTTAATTAATTGTGTAAGTAGTTTAAAAAGTTTCCACTCACATTCTCTTGAGCAGCTGATGAAATCATGAGTGCCAGCTGATGATGATAATAAGTAAGCTGCTAAACTCCAGGTTTCTTCAGTAGGCTTACTTTCCTCTACTCCAGCAGAAGAGAAGAAGTTGTAGATTTTGACAAACAACAACAACAACACTCTTTGCAAGAATTCATGTTGGCCATTTTGACAAACAACAACACTCTCTTGCAAGAATTCATGTTGGCCATTTTGACAAACAACAACACTCTTTGCAAGAATTCATGTTGGCCATTTTGACAAACAACAACAACACTCTGTTGCAAGAATTCATGTTGGCCATTTTGACAAACAACAACACTACTCTGTTGCAAGAATTCATGTTGGCCATTTTGACAAACAACAACACTCTTTGCAAGAATTCATGTTGGCCATTTTGACAAACAACAACACTCTTTGCAAGAATTCATGTTGGCCATTTTGACAAACAACAACACTCTCTTGCAAGAATTCATGTTGGCCAAACATGACACTTTACTAAAAGCTTTACTTGCAGAACCTTTTTAGTCAAGAACCATTTTTTTTCTCTCATCTAACCATAGTACTTACCTTGGCAGCTTCCACACTAATTATATCTTCAAAAAAATTCTTTTTTGGACAAATCGTTTTTTTTTTTGGAGGCCAAGGAAAATAGAGAATCTCCTGGAATTTCAGGAATCTTCAATATTAATTAATTAATTACTCGACATTATGCAAGTTTACTGAATCGAGCGTATGCAAACTTTGTTAGTGCAAGATGGGTGATTATTTTTTGAGGAACTGATATATGGGTGATTTTTTTTTTTTGGGAACATATCGTATGATCATCCCCCATATATTTTCTCAGAGATAATTTCAAAGACAACTATCTCATTTCCAAGCCTAACTATTTCATTTATTTCCTAATAACTAACTACCTGCATTTTATAATTACCTCATTCCTTTTCACTACCCACCAACATGAATATGAAAAAAAACAGATTAAACATGTGTCTTTTCATGTCAATGAAATGTATATTAATTTCAATTCAATTGACATTGCCATAAATATAGTGATCAATCATTCGAAACCACATGAAACCATAAGAAAAAAAAATATATAGAGCTGATCCTCAGTGATAGTGTGGGGTAGCAGTGTGCAAAGCCCAAATTGGATTGAAGCATAGGTAATAATACTTCAAACTTTGCTTCCAACATTTATTTTACAAAACTTCAGCAGTTGGGCATTCAAGCCGCCAGTATATCAATGATGATTCATGGTCATTATTATTGCAAAATCTAGTCTGTGTACAAAGGTAGCTAGCTCCCTGACTTTTCACATACGAGTTTGGTCTCATGCAATTCAAGGTTTCAAAGATGAGGGGAAGTATGGGTATGTTTCGAAGTACTAATGTAGTACATTGGCACCACCAGGCGCCACTTCGACACATGTTTGTTGAAATAATGAATCAATTTTTGAGGAATATGAATTGACCAAAGCACTTTTCTGCTTCTAAATCCCATAATCTTTTTTTTTTCCCATCCATAACATGGCAATATTCTATATTGTCAAGCATGTTTTTTTTAGTGTTGAATTTGATGAAGAATCTGTGGCAGTAGCACCAACTATTGTGTCAGTGCACACAGCCTGTTGCTTGTTATTAACTCGTACATCATATATGTCAGAAACAAGGAAAGAAAAATTGTAGTCATGAGAATTTTCACTTGTACCCAACAAATGGCAAACCCAAATAAATTAAATTGATCATTGACTCAAAGCTTGACAGCAGTTGCATAATTTGCAAAAATTGTTCTCTCCTGTTTGGTCAAAGTTTTATTGAAATCTGAAGTTCACAAATTATGCAGTTGTGACAGAGTCACTGTATCCCACAAATGCTCCTACCGTGATGAGTCAGTAAAACCCCATGTATATTCATGGCAAATCACACTACCCTATCATGGCATGATCATGGCGACAGGACACTATTTTCCATCCAGGTGCCAAATTTGCCGCAAAGATAGATAGCAATGAATTAAACTAAAATTGCTATCATGGGGGGGGCAGGTGGGTGTGGGGTAAATCACCAGGTCCATCATCACATGATCGTCATGACAATTGTTTTCCAAAGCAATCACCGATTTATCCCTTTTTGGAAGCTCAAGTTGATGATGAAAATACACCATGCTACTACCACTATGGACAGTCAAAAGTGGCCAGGAATAATTTACCCAATGTACCTCTCAAGTTCAACTTGTGTTGTTTTCCAGCAATTCCAAGCCCACCATCAAGCATCCCAATATCCCCCAAGTGTGCAGTGTAGGGGCCGCATCAGTGTTCCAAGTTCCAACCCCACTACCATAAATTAATATAGGCAGCAGGAGCAGGTAAGCCCTGACTTCAAACTTACATGATTATAGCCAAATTCCAACACAGCATTAGAGTGGTAACCAATGCCATGATTGTGCATAAGCTTCTTCTTGGATTATTCACTTGTCCAAAGCTTCCAATAGGAGAGAGTCCAGTTGGATTCACTGTGAATGGACTCGACCCGTTTCGAGTAGTTGACACCTTGATGCTGTTTCTACCTGTGAAATTTTAGCCATCCAATTTTTAAAAAAAAATTAACTCAGAAAATTGAAGAATTTCCTCACCAAACATCATAGGAAAATTGATAACTCAATTGTCTGAGCCCCCACAAGCAACTGTCGATGAGGATTGTGGAACCCAGCATTGGGCCATCATGCCTCAAACCTTAAGAAATATAGAGCTTCAAGCACTTCAGGACTACAACAATTCCAGATTTTGAGTAGTTCCTTTCATATTTGAAAGGAAAATGAAAAAACAATGTGTACAAATGGATGAGCTCTACAATGCATCACAGAGCACCCCTACATCCATGATGTCCAGGTCTGCAACAGTTGGGCTGATTAATTACAATGCCCTGATGGGTAATGGAGCAATCGATCACCGAAATTGAGGAATTATACAAAGGGGCAACAACATTTCCATTCTCATTGAAATAGATTTACAAATGATTGTAGAGAGATACTTACAGTCATAGTTCTTCCACCCAATTTGATGTTGCTCATTATCATAGACCACAAGCTTGTCCTTTAAAACAATATCTTCACCCAATTAACATCACACAGTCCAATTTCAGCAGGCGCACACTAAGTGAAACTATTTAACAAAATCATCAAGGACATGACTCTCATGACAATTAACTAAAACCAATGTCTCTATGAGAATGCTTTGAAGGCGGGATGAAAACAAATGAGTGCAGTCATAACCTTATGAGTGTAACTCACAAGGTGTCAGACCAATCACCCTCAACATCATTCTCACATTTCCAGAGGCAACAGGAAGAGGCAAGTCTTGATGTTGGCTAGCACTCAAAGAGACATATGTAACAAAGAAAAAATGCCAATAAGTATCAATTCCTCATTCAAGCTGCAACAAGCTGACATGGAGGCTAAGCTTCAAAACCTAGACCTAACCATTGCTGGCATTTCCAAAGCTATTAACAATCCCATCAAAATGCATAAAAAAACACAGACATGAGATACAGATCTGTACCTCCAAAAATTGTATATGATATATATCCCGGCTGGCTAACACTCTCCAGCCACCCAAGACAATCTGCTGCTATGGTTTGGCCACTGGTGCTCTGGTCATTTGCAGCCAACTCAGAGGGTGAAAAGTGATACTGGAAAATTAGTGACATTCTGAAGTATTCCACTGACAATCCAAGCACCAAGAGTAAGGTAACTTGTTATGGAAGATTAATCCCTGATGCACCCATTCAAAAAACCTCCAAGTATACATTCAAATGAGTCATATAGCAATCACAAAAACCTTGAGAAATTCTGTAGTGTATTTGGAGGTTATCTTACAGAGCATAAATGTGCATGTGAGTTTTTTTCCAGTGATAACACCCGGAGGGTATCACAGGAAGAGTATAAAACAAAAAAAATTGTTTATTTTTACATTGTGTAACACTGTTGGTCACAGGCATTACCGGAATTGGGCCCACATCAAGCAGGCCCTTATTCCAGTAATGCCCTCAGCATCAGGCATTAGCCTACACAAAATCAGTCTAGTATGCTTTCATGACCAAGAGCAAATATAGAAAGCACAAGCAGAATGAATGAATGCTCAGAGAAACATTACCGTGATCTCTTGTTGGAAGAGGTAGTTCTGTGGAGTGAGCTGCATTGCTCCACCCTCAAAATAGAGCGTCACATCTGGAAATGTGGTGTTCACACTGGCCAAATACCCCATTCAAAATGAAAACTCAAAATCAGCCCAAATACTCCACTCTCGATTCACTAAACCCCATAAACCCACTTCTTTTATGCTCTAATTCAGAATCAGAAACTTTTACAGGGCAAATCTGTAAACATTGCAAAATTCCTTAGAAATTTTGGGGACCCATCTAAGGATGATCACACAAGTGTGGAAACCACCCATATTACAATATCTCTCTCTTGACCTCTCTCTCTCTCTCTCTCAACATATCAGGTGCAAAAAGGAAGCCAATAACAGTCACAGAGGAAAAAGGACTAGAATGTACTCATAGCCAGTATCCACAAAGCAAATTTGGTGTCCACCCTCACCATCTGGCACTTCTTGAGCAGGCGTAGGCACTACTTGAGTTATCTGCCATTTTTGTAGACATCAGGTAAGAACAAAATGCAGACCCAAAGATGTGCTAATGCAAATTATGTAGGTTTCCCAAGTGTGTGCTATTGGAGAGGAAAAAAAAACAATTTACATGTGTGTTTCCATTTTTATTTCACTTCTTTCTGAACAAAACCTCACAAAATAAAGAATTTGACAAACATACAGACATACATAAATACATACCGCTGTTACAAAGTTGGTGTAAGCTGGGTCCACTAGATACGCTAATGTGGTCCCACTGTCAAAAATAACACCTCCTCCGGTCCCTCCCGATTTATCTGAAAGTGTAAACACTGATGGGCTAGTGATATTCATTCCGTTAACTGCAATATTTAACAGCTGTACATTGTAATGTTGTCTGCACACATTTTGTAAGGAAAAAAAGGGGGGGTAAGGACTTCATCATTAGAAAAAAATCAGAGAGACATCACAACAACATAACTATTAAGATTTCTAGCTTACATCAATTATGGGTAAGGTATTCGTGTTGAATAAGCCATATCTGACAAGAGCCTCCAAGGCATAGGAGATGTGACCAACATATTACACATATGGGTCATCACAGACAACAAAATGGAATGTGTGCATGCACTTACTGTCGTTGGATAATTGGTGTGTATATCAAATCTGGTTCATCAATTTCACCAATTACAAGTATCCCTCCACCTTTATCTTCCCCTTCTAGACAGTGTGCAAAGACATTGGGTGCTATTCCTTGGCTTGCAAGTTGTGACAGAACAGAGATTGATGCCTGGCCAAATCCAATCAGTCCATCTACAGCCCTTGGTGTTGAGCTCAACACACCAGATTGGTTGAAATTGCACCTGTGCCACCGCCCCTTCCCCAAATTCAATCTGTGCATCAAAACTTCTTAAATTTGGCCCCTCTGGCTTCTTGGTGCTCTCTTCCTTCTTTGAGTGCTAAACCTTGTGTGGAACTGTTTTGACTATTCCATGTGGATCAAGACATGCTGCTCAACCATGTTCTTTGACAGTAAATCTTCTGGAACATAGATATATTTTCTTTTGGCAACAAACCAAACACAAACTGGGGAACTGATATTCAACATATGCAGAAAAGTTGAGTACCCAAAGACAACTGAAGCAGAGCCATTCCTCGGGGTGGATGTGTTGCCAACAAGTTGGTCATACGTAAATAGATCTTCAACAAAATAACCCTCTATTGTACTCCCATCCCCATATATGGACTGGTATAAGCACTCTGTTACTCCTCCATGACAGTTTGTTGATGAGAACATTTCCGTTGCCAAAGCACAATTCTGACTGCTACAAGGTACAACATGGGCTGTTGATGAGCGTGATGGATCATAGACTGTAAGAGGAATCTACACACACAAACCCACCAGCAGCAAGAGTTGCACCCTCATTAATCTCCACCCTGCCCCAAACCCTAAACCCCAATTCTTGACATCTTACTGCAATATGTGGGTTAACAATTTCACACATGGTGCCAAAAGCAAAAGTCTAGCTTAGTAGATGGATTTACCGGGAGGGTGGTTTTCAATGGACAGTTGTAACAGGGCGCACAATCAACCCACATTATATCACTGCCTGTATCAACCTGTACATAGTAAAGTTGCACCGGAGTCCCTAAACCAACCTGTGTGTAATATAATCTTCACACCCCAAAACAAAAGGAAAAACCACACACAACAACAAAACAAACCCACCCATGAGCCACTTGTGAGTCCTAATTATAACACTCTACATAAATAAATAAAGAAAGAAAGAAAGAAAGCAAGTGGGTACATATAATTGTTTAGTCCAGACTGCAATTTGCATAAAACAAAAGCCCTGAGAGCCAGTCATGAATTCCTGTAGTGCTCAAAACTAATGTCATGAAACCACAAAATTCACACAAGGAAGTTTTGAAGAACCAGAAAACCAACAAATAACCTAACAAAATGCAAGAAATCAAATGAATTACATAACAGCACATACTTGCTCCTGCACCCCAACCCTCCTCTATTGGACAACTTGGGTGGTGGGTACCTAGAAAGAGTAGGTAGGTACATATAAGGGTAGATAGCAGTAGGTACAATAGAAGGTTACAGCAACCCCAACCCTAATCTGTTGGAGAACTTGGGTGGTGGGTAGGTAGAATGAGTAGGTAGGTACATAGACGGGTAGGTAGTAGTACTAGGTACAATTGAAGGTTACAGCACCCCCAATCCTCCTCTGTTGGACAACTTGGGTGGTGGGTAGGTAGAATGAGTAGGTAGGTATATAGAAGGGTAGGTAGTAGTAGGTACAATAGAAGGTTACAGCACACCCAACCCTACTCTGTTGGACAACTTGGGTGGTGGGTAGGTAGAATGAGTAGGTAGGTACATAGACGGGTAGGTAGTAGTAGTAGTAGGTACAATAGAAGGTTGCAGTATCACCCTGGAACCAACAGAAGGGTAGGTAGGTAGGTAGGTAGATAGATAGATAGATAGGTAGGTAGGTACCTACCCAACGCTGGTGGGATCGCCATCGCCTGCCAGAGGGAAGCCCACGACTGCCAAGAGCATGCGTCTCCTGCGCATCTCGTCGTGCGAGCGGAGTCTACCAAAGTGCTCCGCAGTCATCCCTTTTCCGTCTTGCCTCAAACTGGAGCCTTGTAGCTCCGCAAAGCCATGCTTCAATTGCAGCACTTGAGCCTCTGCAACGCTCGTCACGAAACTCATGATGCAGAGCACCCACAACAACAACAATAAGAATGCCGCTAAAAAAACTTTTGAGTGACGACCACATCTGGAATCCATCTCCAATAATATTCTCTAGTGACAATGAAGGATCTGCGAACGCCGAACAGAGGAAGATTTTTTCTTCCAGAAGGAATTCTAATCTCTTCAGATCTCTGCCAATGTTTCATTGGGGGATCAGAAGTACAGACACTTCTACTACTAGGTACTTACTACAAAAGCTCCTGCTGAATCGAGTACTTCGACATCAAGAAGTCTCTTTTTTCCCTCTCAGGAGAGAAAACAAAAAAAAAACCATATAAAACTGGAGGGAAGTGGGTTAGCACACAATGTTATAGCACATCATGATTTTCTAAGATCTCTCGCCAAAAAAAAAAGGAGGTGCTGGACCATCATCTGCCAAACCCCAAAGTCTATACCTAGAGACATGCCATGACGAAGCTTAGAAAACAGAAAAAAGGAGTTAATTTTATTTAAACCCAAGCAAAAAAAAACACAAAAAGAAAAACCGTATTCTTCCGACAAATTGGAAATGTAACTGATACAATATCTGCAATGTCGGAAGCAAACACCCCCCACGCAAACAGCAAAAACCGCACACACAGGGGCACAGGGGGTAGTGGAGGAGACAACAGGAATCGGAGATCCAAAAGCAGAATGATGAAAAGGAATAGGAGGAGGAGGAGGAGGAGGAGAAGAAAAGGTCAAGACAAGACCTTTTCTTCTCTTGGAAAGAAAAGAGAAGTAGAGAAGGGGAAGAAGGGAAGGGGGAAGAGAGAGAGAGAGAGAGAGAGAGAGAGAGATGGAGATGAGGATGATGTGCCGAGTGTGCAACAAAGTTCTTCGTGCGAGGGCAAGGCGGAAAATCCATGCAGAGGTCCAGTGAGAGTGGGAGTGCAGTGCGCGCCCGCACAGTCCGCCACTGCAGTGGCCACTCACTCACTGACTAACATTGGGAGCTGTGGAACCACGGTCAAATTAGGTGGGTTCCAGTGTCGGCCGGTTCTTTCCTTCCTTCCTTCCTTCTATCAAGACCCTCCGGTTCCGGTTCTTAAAAAATTCGAAATGTTTTCCGACAACTTCGTGTCCAGTTCTTTTTTTTTTTTTAATTTAAATAAAAATTCAGGTTCAGGTTCCATTTCCAGTTCTGGAAATCAGATTCCGGTTCTGGATAACATGGGTTTGAAACTGGAGGTTAATTGTTGGTTAACCCTCAAGTTCCAGGCCATTTTTCTCTCAAATTTTTTTCAAAAAATTTAATTTCTAATTTATTTTATTTTTGAAATTCAGCTTTCAATTTTCAACACAAGCCAAAATTATCATCTTTCAAAAATCCTCATATAAAAATAGACCTATTATTATTACCTAGGGGCCTATAAAAATCCCTTAAGCTACTATATACTCTATAATGAATCTTAAAATTCAAGAACTTAATTAAGGCTGACACAATCTAGACTTGTCCCTCAACCCTAAACCCTAAACCCTTTAAAAACATAATAACAAGAATGTGTTTATTAATTTTTTGTTTGTCAAAAAAATTAGAATTTAAAAAATCAAGTGCTGAAAAGTAAAATTTAAAATTTAATTAATTATTTGACAATTTGTTGCCAAATCCGATAAGAAGTATGGTAACTAAGAAAACCGAGTTCAAATCATCAAAATGTAGCAATCCCATTGGGGGTTTTAAATCTCTTCAAGCTTTGTACCTTATTGTTGCTAAACATTGAAAAATTATGATCCTTTTCAACCATTTTCATTTGGTCCTCTAAAATTCTCACAAACCTAGAGAAGATTAAATAACAATAAATAGCGGTTTTTTTTTTTTTTTTTTTTTGTCGTGGGTGGTCTTTTTAATTTTGTAATATCTGAAATTCGGTGAATTTTTCCCCCAAAAAGTAGCTAATTTCATTGAATTTACCTTGTCTTTAGGCCTCTTGTTTTGGGAATGCCATCATCTTGGGGGCTTTCCTTAACACTTATTACACTTCTCTTCTATACAAAATGCATACATGAATCCATCTAAATCATTCATACCACCTTCGTCTTTAGGCCTCTTGTTGTTGTTTTGGGAATGCCATCCATCATCACCTTGGGGCTTCTTCTTACCCTACACTTATTGTACTTAAACCCTAAACCCTAAAATACATACATGAATCCAAAAATCCTGGCCCACATTGGGTAGGTGTACTTGGCAAGACTCTAAAGCAACCCCGCCCCTCCCACCTCACCCTTGCAAACTTGTACCTCGATGTACCTTTAATGTATATACCTTTTTGTAAGTTTTGGTGAGGGCCCAAAGCAATGATTTTTTTTATTTTAAATTTTATAATTTTATAATTTTAAATATTTTTATAATAAATTTATTTTAAAGACCAAGTTTTGACAAAAAATTTCTTGAAAAAATATGATTTCGATCTATACAAAGGATTTTTCATTGGGAAAAATGGCCCAAATTTGCCAGATTTCGAAAAAAAAAAAAATCCAAAAAATTTGTCAGTTTTTTATGATAAGTTTCAGTAGGTAGCCAAGAATATAGAAGAATTCTATTGTTTTTCTACCAAATGTGGCTAAATCATCTTATGGATCATTCGTCACTTCAGCTACATCACAAAATTGAAAAAAAAAACACCCTAAACCCTAAACCCAAAGACTCAAAGCCTTTTAGGTTTCAGGACCAAAGTATGACATTCCTAACCCATGTTTAGGCATGTAAAAATTGATCATATAGATAAGTGTAATAATGGAGAGTGAAGAAGAGTTGTTTGAACTTTGTTCCTATTTCCCATTTTGAAACTTGTTTTTGGTTGTTTGAACTTTGAACTTTGCCAATAAAGGAGCAGAGGCTAGCTCTTGACTCTCTAGAGCCATTGAGTGATATTGCCATGAGAAACCCTTTAAACCCTAAACCTAAACTCTCAAGAAATCATGGCACCCATCTTCTCTATATGGACAATCCCTCTCCTCCTTCACAGGCTGATTTATATGAAATAATTTGTATGTCATACAATGATGACAATGGCCCCTAAATGCATTGATGTTTCTATGTTTATGAATGGTGGCCTTATAGTTGATCATTGCTTACTAAAGTTGCCATCCACATGTACAACCAATCAAACACGTGAAGTTGGATTGTCATGTTTGCAAACATGTTTTTAACCATAACGTCATATGGTTCAATGATACATCTTCTACAATTTGGTTAGATCACTAGTGTTGGATTGATTTATAACAAGTAGCACATTCTTGTTTCAAGGTCAAATATGTGAATACTAAAAACTCTACAATATTAATTTCAAATTAAGAAACAATAACAACCATGTTAATTTGAAATTGAAGTGTGATACCTCTAAGAGTGCTCATGTCTTGTGTTTGGACCCAAAATTGAACTATTTTTATAAGTTGAAAAAGTAAAATATATGTCTTATCAAAATTTTGATGAAGCTCCATGATATTTCAATATGGAATGGAATAAATAAGCTTCACCATATCTTAGGTTGAATGCCTACTTGTATAGGGGAAAGTTGAAATGAATTGAAACTTACTTTCACAAGTTGGTTTGAGCTCAAATGAGGAAATCAAAATTTTAAATTAGCGAATGAAATAAAAATTCAAAATGCAAAAAAATTTCATATAAGTGTTTGTTTAAAAATTTGACCAAATTATTGTATATTTTTTTACAACCACCATTGACAACTGATGAAGTCAATTGGAGTAATGACATTTAATCATTGCCATTCATCATGAAAAAAATGACTTAATATTTTATATGCCATTTATGTAGAAGTTTATGAATGTCATTCTTGTCATTTTTGTTCCGGTTTGGTGAAAATCATCATAATACTTACCTTCA
>Ga0209611_10006136_pt1 | contig 19852 bp, 18 predicted proteins | sample S1TSphgellanicum_3_FD_187693 | JGI IMG/M metagenome (GOLD analysis project Ga0209611, IMG submission 187693) | Host-associated microbial communities from peat moss isolated from Minnesota, USA - S1T2_Fc - Sphagnum magellanicum MG (SPAdes) (version 2) | ecosystem: Host-associated > Plants > Peat... | reverse complement strand
CAACAGCTTGGGTGAACGAAGAAGGCTGTCCCTCAATATGAACTGTCCGATTGCTGCTGCTGCTTCTTCGTCCCCGTCGCTGGAAGAATGTTGCTGCAAAAGCTCGTCGTATAACCGCCACCTGAATTACATCAGTTATATATACTCTGTTAGGAAAAAAAACACACACACACACACACAAAACTGGGAGAAACAAAATGGAGAGAGAAACCAAGCTTAGGGTTTAGGGTTTTGAGTTACCACCATGCATGACTTTTTTGTGTTTCATTGATTGATTGATTGATTGAGAGAGAGACCATCACCTGAGTTGCTGATTCACCTCTTTCGACTTAAAGGGTTGCAAGTGCTCGTTGCAAATCCTGACATTGCTGCTGATATCTGATATGGTCCCAGATTTCAAGTCACAACAAACAAAGCCACTCTGGAGTTAGAACATGTGTGATGCTCACCCCATAGTTGGTAGAATTTGTTGATGCACCCACAGGAAACATCAGTGATCCATCTCTCTATCTATCTATGTGTGGAAGCAGTGGAACCACATGGATAAGGTACAATTCATAAGTCTGGGCAAACCCTAGGGTTTACAGTTGTGAAGAAAAACAATTTACGTGAGAGGACGAACATAAAAGCATAGTGTGATAGCATCCTCCTCGGGGAGAAGGTAACCCTCTTTCTCCAAGAGATCAATTCTGAAAAACTGATAATATCCCCAGCGTGCTCCAACCTGACAAGCATGTAACAGAAAGAAAACAAAAACAGTATAATATTCAAGCTTGCTGAATTCATGAACAGAAATTTCCACAGCACCGTAAGTTTGCAATAAGAGTTCTACATCAAAACTAAACATCTTTGATCATCATCTATATATGTATCTATCGAAATGCCACAAAAGTGCAGAAACACTAGAAGCATCCACACACTTGCCTCAAAATCAGAGGAGAATTTGCGGATGACACACTGGTTGGGACGAGTGTGATGAATAAGCTCGATACCATATTCATAAGTTCCAGGTTCATTCCCTCCTTCAACCATCTATTGCAACACATCATGATTCAAAGAAGATCTGCCAGTCAGTTGGGTGTTCTGAAACAAAAGAGATTTGAAGCACCAAAGAACTCTCCAACTGCAAGCAGCACTTTGATAGAGAAATTTACATGTATTGCATATATGCTCTGGAGACCCATCTTGCAGAGGATTATTCAGACTAACCTCCAAAAAAACCGAGAGATGTGTACCCTGAGAAGCACCACTGCCATTTGGATACACCTGTTATATAAAATCCAAGTCCAGTACGGAAGAATGCTGTTCATCTTCAGAAAGCAAATAAATAAGAGTGCGGCAGTCCCATGTTTAGGGCAAGGGTATGAGGGGGGATGGGTGGGAGGGAGGAGGAGAAAGATAATGTGCCTCAACCCTAAACCCTAAGGCAGACAGAGAAGAAGCAAGTGAATTTTGCACTTTGTTACCTTCAGTCGCCATGCAACTCCAGATGCACAGACTGGCTGCATCCAACATGTGCACAATCAGCATTCTGGTGTTGTTGCTGCACTCTTTTCTGTTTGTTTGTTCGTTTGCTTGTTTGTTTATATATATATATATATATACCTGGAAAAATAAAGCAAAATACAAAAAAGAGACACAGGAGTGAGTCTTCTTCACCTCACTGAACACAACATCTTTGCTGAAGACAAGATCTCGGGGGCTATTATTGTTGTTACTGCTGCCCAGATGGAACATAGTTGGCCGGATTTGGCTCAGATGCATCTTATAGTTCTTGATAACCAGCTCTCCATACTCATATGCTGGTACCACCTGCAAAAAAAGAGACAAGTTTCAGACCCAAAACCTCCTACAGATCCTTTGCACTTGCTGTCACCATACGCATTCCAAAACATCAATTATTTCTTTTCAGGGATATTTGGACAGATGCCTAAATATGCCCAAATGCTTCTTCAACTCTTCCTATCTCCCAATTGTAACAGAGACTTTTGATGGGTGAAGAAGAAATCATCCAAAAAAAGAAAGAAAAATCGCCACTTGGGACTGTTTCTTACAAGAGTCATTTTTTTACAATTATGGTTGTGGTATTATGCTTTAGAAACTGAGACCAAAGAGAAGGGATTGAACAGACCTTGGAAGTGAAGTCTGGAGAAATGGGTGTTGGAGAGATGTCTGAAAATCTGCGTGTCTGAACGCCCTACAAAAAAATTTCCATTCACAAAAAGCATTATTCAAAGTTCAAACCTGGAGTTGAAAATGTGATGATGATGATGGAGTGTCAGAACATGGACAACAGAGTGATGATGATGACATAAGACAGCAAAGTCAGCTTCAACAAAATGGCATGAACATACATCATCAACTCTCACATCCCCCAAAGCAGATTTTTTTTGTCTGTCACACAGAAGGGTTTAGTACAACAATAAATTGTTGCACCTGGAGCATGCGACTCATTTGAGGTTCTTGGGCAATGAGATCACTCTTGTAAATGCTGTTCAGCTGCTGATCCAGTTCATGCAGTATTGTATCTAGAAGCTCCATCTGCATCATCCACCACAACAACCAACAACAACAGAAGCTTCTTCAATTCAATGCTGAAGACTTCATCAGGTCTAGCATTCTGAGATCCTCTCTCTCTCTCTCTCTCTCTACCTTCAGTCATACAAAAAAAAAACTCTACTTACAATTGAGAAGATATGAAGAGTGGAAGCAGCAGCCTTGCCTCCTGAGTCATGGAGCCTTTCTGTGCCAGTAAGGCCAGCAATTTGCATTTCAGCTGCTCCTCTAGCCGTGCCTGCATGCACAGAAAAGAAAGAGTACTTAAGATGGGTCAGTGGGTGGGTCATTCCCCTTTCGCCAGAGATAGCTTGCACATTGCACATACAGGATGCGTGTTCTGTTTTCCAAAATTCTAAGAATGTATGTATAGTTTGCATGATTTTATGTAGTAAAAAAAATGACAAGCTTGCTTCATCATTTTCACCTGCATCCTCTTGAATGCCATTTGAAGCTCTGCGGCCGAATCATCTTTTGACTGCCACAACAGATCAGATCTGGCCTCAGAAAACAATGCAACATCACATCACAGACAACAATGATTCCCCTACTGTAGAACATTTGTATCCTCTTACACATTGTGCTCGCCATGAGACATTGTTGCTGGCACCATAATTCCCCGAAAAAAAAAAATCTGACATGAGGAGAAACAAAACCCACAACACCTAAACACTAACAAACCACAGTTTGCACATAAATTTCAAACAATTTAGAAAAGGAACAGAAAACAAGAGGATTTGAGCTTTTACTTTGAGCACATTCTCAATGTTTTTATCCACTGATGCTATCAACACTGCAGGAGGAAAAATAAGATCAGTTGGAAAATTTCAAATTGCCTTCAGGTGTTCCTCTTCTTACTGAAGTTTACAATAGTGATTTATTAGGGTTCTTACGTATCCAACTGCAACTTCAACTTGTGACAAATAATGTCTGTTGGAAGAGCAGAGGTTGTATAAGCTCAAACTCAACCCCGACACCATTTGATTCATTCTATAGCCACTTTTGTGTGTTGGAATGGCATGTTTTAGTATCTCCGGCTATGGAGTGTTAACAAATTTATGCCTGGTATGTTGTTGTGAGCCTCAAATCTATGTGGATGTTTTAAGGTTTGTTGTCCATTTAGGATTCTTAACTAGTATCCATGCAATTTGCAAGAGAAAAAAATCCGGGTTCTTGAGCTCGTCCCAATGGACTTGCTCAACAAGGTTGAAGAGATTATAATGATTAGTCTATCAATTTTGTATAATACAAATCCAGTGCCCTTTGCATTGTGCTTCGACCCCGTCTGCAAATCTTGAATAATAAGGGTTAGGTGCAAAAAAAGAACTACAAGAAGTGGATACATTTGTTCCTACAAAAAGGAAGAAACACAAGAAGAAGGTTGCTCGTGGGGATATTATTAGAGAGGTCACCATGAGAGTGGGTAGCAGTAATTTGTCGATCTCAAGGAGTTCTCAGTTTCGTGTGGTTGGAAAGAGGTGAATGACAAATTATGAGATACCATTTAGTGATATATCAACACGGCCTAACATCTATTCTATGGCACCATCGCAGATGGCCATTGTTGCTAGGGAGGATGATGTCGAAGATGTCAATGATGATGATATTAGTACGAAGATGAATAGACAAGTTCCTTTGGAAGAGTTGAGCCCATCTATAATTAGATTAAATTCAATTAATGGCTTTCTTCATTGAGCATTGTACAATTTTTTAAAATTATGAATACATTTACATAGGATATTTCATAGTTTTACTCTAAAGTGTAGTATGCATCTAATGGCCACCAAGTAGTTTTATATCCTTCTTTTATTGCTTTGGTTGTTAGATATTCTACATCCGGTGGCCTTCATCTATGTTTATGTAATGGCTATTAAATATGTGTATCTAATGGCTGCCAAATACAACGATCCAATGACCACTAGATAGGTCCATCTAGTGGCCACTAACTAAAGTCTTATCTTGCGACCTTCAAATTTTGCAATCTAGTGGCCACTAGATCGTCCTATCTTGTGGCCTCCAAACAATGCAATCTATTACCACCAAATTGTCCTATTTGGTGGCCTGTAGACACTACAATCCTGTAGCCACTAGATTGTCCTATTTGGTGGCCTCAATATAGGTATGATGTTGAAAAATTAAAAAAATTTGTCACGCAAGATAAAAATCGAATCCTTTATATATTTGTTTCAAGTTTTCTGCTTTCCAATATTTGGCTTTTGTTTCCATCCTTGCCTTTTGTTTTTGGAAGTTCTTTTTACTTTTCAATTTGTATATTTTGCATTTTTCTCGTTTGGTGAAATTTTGACCCTTTTTACTTTCTATTTGTAGGTGAATGTGAATTTTTGTCTGATGACTTTAGGAAGTACACATTTGAGGACTTAGATGATTGGGACAAGCCTAGGTTTGTTTTTGGCCCTAGTAGAATTCGAAAGACAAATATTTAGTTATTTGGACAACTTGACAAGATTGAATTACATTGGAGAAGGCATGCAAAAAGGTAAAAAGGATGGAGGAGACTGATGTCGTTTCCAATCCAACCTTTGCCTAGTCAAGGTTCTTCATCCCCAATTTTGTCTCTCCCATTTCTTGAATGATTAATCCCATCACAGTTGCATTTTCCCTTTGCATGATTCAATGGGGCCGAAGAAGATGCATTTCTTGAAGTTTTCCATGAAACTATCAAGGAAGATAAAGGGAAAGAACTTGCTTTTGGAGGTTTCAAATCTCTTCTTCCTGTGGACACAAAGGATATGGAGATGAATCCTTTGCATGTGATTTTCGATTTGAAAGGGGTCCTTGTTGGGAAGGATTCTTTCAGAATTAATCACTTCCTGCTTTTGTTGTTAAACTTGGCTTAGGGTCTTACCTTACGGGACAAGAACATTGTACCTAGGCCAACTCTAAAGGAATTCTTCCTTAGGTGTTTAGAGTAGTTTACTGTCTATATATGGATGTTTGCTTCGCTTGCCAAGATGAATGCCTACTTGAAAAAAATAGTAGAAGAGACGAGCATTGAGATCAACCCGCAAAGGATTATGGGTCAAGATCACTGCAAGATTAACAAGCACTTTCTATAGTTTCCTATCAAGCCAAGTCATTATTGCATTCATCATTTCATTCATGATAAATTAATTTATCATAAAAACCTTTCTGATTTCTTCCCTAGGTATCCTAATACTCATGTTATGAATACATTGTTGGTAGATGATAAGCCTTATAGAACCTGCCTAAACCCACCCTCTAATGCCATCTTTGTTGAGTTCTATGAGTACACACCAAAAGAGGATAATTATCTAATGAAGACTCTTCTCCCGTACTTAAAGTTTTTTCATTACTCTGGGCTTAGTGTTCCCAGCTTTGTGGAGCTCTATCCTTTCGGTGCCATTAAAAGTATCAAGGAAGACAATATCAAATTCCGAATGTTGCTAAAAAATGCACCATGGCCTATTTTGCCAGTTTCTGTAAAAATCATTTGACATCCATAGTAAGTAGTTCAAATATTCTCTTTTGCTCCTTTATTCCAATGTTCTTTCGGATTTTTCCAATCTCATTGATTTTCATGGTCAATCTATTTCCAAACTTTTACAACTATTATTATTTTATTTTTTCCAAATTATTGGTGTGGCCTTTCTTGAAAAGGTGGAAGATATAAAGGAAGATACAGAGTCGCAAAATTCACACATAGTTGTTGAAGCCAAAGTGGATGAGATTCCTTTGACTTCGGGTTTTGATTCTCTAATGCTTTAGGTGGAAGATGTGGAGTCACCAAATTCACGTGTGGTTATTGTACTCGACTTTGATGAAATTACTTTGACTTCAAGTGTGCCTCATTTGCCTACGATAGAGGTGAGTTCATTTCATGTGATTTTTTATTTGAATGGAATTATGATAGCCATATGCTTCGATAAGGGTTCTTGCATCGTCAATTTTTATCCTAAATTGAAAGAATTCCTGTAAAAATGTCTTTTGCAATTCCAAGTCTATATTTGGTATGTAACCCAACATCACAATATATATAATTACTTGGATCACATTTGGCACAAAACATAAATCTCCATACATGCTTCCAAAGTGCTTGATCAAGAGTTTTGCGTGCGAAATCCACATTTCTTGCTGGATAAACTTAACAAGCCAATTTTCCAAAAAACCTTGACGTTTTTTTTTCTGCTTATCCTTATATTCATGTTGGCAACACATTGTTCGTAGAGGATACACCATACAAAAGCATGTTCAATGGCCCGTATAATGCCATTTTTTTGGAGTCCTTTCACGGCCATTATGCGGATGATTAATATTTACTAGGGATTATTTTCCCTTACTTGGAAAACCTTCATTCGTTTGAATACAATGTTCCCACCTTTGTTGAACACAATCCCTTTCGTAGGATTAGATGTATTGATCAAAATAATTCAGGATTTTTTAAAATGTTATTTTTGAAATGTAGTAGGACCTGCCAACCCATTTTTTATAACAATGTGAATTGAAATTAAAACAAAAAGTACCTTATTAATTATTCATCCTCAAATTTTGCTTATTTGAATATCTAAAAACTTTCCTTTGGTAAAATATATTAAAAAGTTTTGTTCTATTACTTGAATTTTGTTTATACTTAATGCATTTGGTTTTGACATGGTGGGCCTTTGGTTGAACCTCGCACTCCTCTAACAATTTGGTCGTTGCCAAGTGTTTTCCAACATCAACCTAGTGGCCACCATTTGTTCTCCTTATTGACCTAGTGGCCACCATGTGTTCACCCTCATCTACCAGAGGCCGCTAGGTCATGATATGTGTGTCTACACCATGTTCTCACCAAATACCCTGGCATAATTATCCTTGCATGTTCTTGATATCACCTTCATTCTTGTATATTCTATGTTGGATTAACATCTTCTATGACAAGAATGGAGGCCTTTACTCATTCTTGAATTTCTTTTTGCTCTTATTTTTTTCTTTTTTAGTAGGTGCATCATATGTTTCTCTTTCTAATGCATAGACATGGATTCAAAAATTTTGACATCAATTTGGCATAACTAAAAAACTCCTCATTCTTAGTGTCAATGGTGTCCTTTGATACTTTCCAAAGTGTGCCCTTCTTCAAAAGGATGAGCAAAAGACTAGGAAAAGTTTAGATGTATCCAAGTTGGAAATTCATGCTGGAGTACAAGATTTCTTATTTTGAGCATTTCAGCATTTTTACATTGCTATTTGGTCATGTATGTTATTGGAAAATGTTTTTGAAATTATACCTTTGTTGATGCCCAAAACTGTTGTCAATCAATTTATGTTTCTTTGGGGACATGAGCAATGCATTGCAACAATGGGTCAACTTACATGCTCAATTATTACTACTTGAAAGACTTGGATCAAGTTCACCTTGCTTATAGAGGTTTGCCTTTTGGGGACAAGGATTAAACATTACTCAATGATGATGAACCTAACAAGGCCTTTCGAAATCCGAAAATGGAATGGACTTTTCCTTGAGCCATTTAAAGGACATGAATTATCCAAAAACAAGGTACAATGGTTAGACCTTGCATTTCAATTATTGTTGGTGTTGAAAGGTTTGCCCTTTGCAAAAATGATTTATGCCCATTTTGTAGTCATTATGTAATTCTCGAAGCCACTATTTAGTTTTCGTTATCCGTCTTATTCTTGGTTCAAGCAATTTGAAGGAAGTTTGAGCGGGGATCTAGTGATATCACAACTTCCTTTAGGTGACATCCTAAGTACACCCTAAACATGTCCTTGTTTCAGTTATGTTTTCCATGTCTTTCATTCCACGTTCGTTTAGTTATTTGCTTTAATTTTATATTTTTCTAATGTTTGTAATTTTAGGGAAATTTCAATTATTCATTTCTATTTGCAATGGATTCTAGTCTTTGTTTACAAATTATGTGAAAGCATTTACAGTTCTAACTAATAGAAAATCATGCTATTGATTGGGTTGTTTTCTTAAAGAGGTGAAAGATGTAGTTGTATATTTAACTCTTTGTTTAAAAGGTTTGACAATTCCTTAATTTGTGGTTGCTTGTAGAGTGGAATTTCAGTTTCAGTAGCTCATTTTCGAAATTCCTATATGGATGACAAGATAAATTTTTATATTCAATGTATTTTTATGAAATCAATAAATTGATAATCTTTCTTTTTTCATGCACTTGAGGTTTACTTTTTTGTTTGCTCCCGTAGGTGGAATTCATATTTCATAATAAGCAAAGTCTTCCTACTCAAGGTTACATGTTGAATGTATATGTTTTAATACATTTCCAACTATGACTATTATACCCATTGGTGGCCATTGGATGATATTCTTTTTAATAAATTATTTTTTTCAATTACTTAGTGCTTTACAAGCTTTTTTGTTCAATGGTCCACCAATGGTTTATGAGATACAATACTTCTAGGTATTGTTAATTCTTTTTTTGATACTTTGCACAATTTAATGACATAAAATTTAATAGAAATTTCAAATTTGGTTTTCTAATTATGCAAGTGAATTGTTTACTTGATGACGTTATCCAATGTTTTAGTTCTACACCCTTCTTTTTATGGTCTTCTATTTCTTAATATCTAGTGGCCACCACGTTTAAAATGTTATTCTATTTATCTTTAAACTCTCAAAATTCATTTTTTTAATTTTCAAACTTTTTCAAAATCCAAAATTAATAAAATATGTGTTTTAATCAATAGAAGTTGGAACTATTCTTAAACTATAATAAAACCTAACGTCAAATTGATGTTAACAAAGGGCAAGCTTTATGTTACATTCAAATTCACTAACATCAAAAAAATTTAGAATTCGTGGAATTCTAGGTAGCACATTATTTCTAAATAGATGTTAAGTTGATGTTAAGTGATGTTAATTTAATATCAAATCTTCAAAAATCATAAATCTTAAAATAAAAACACAATGTTAAATAGCAACTCATACAAGGGGGTTTTAAATCAATGTTTAAGTTTTAAAAATGTTTTTCCATCCTTCTCCTAGGTGTGAATGAGTGCAAAAAGTTAACTAATTTTTAAATCAATGTTAATTAACATAGGTTCTTTTTTAACATGATGTTACCTAAATTTTAACCCATTTAACATTATGAGGAGTTTTTTGTTTTGTTCCCATAAATGTTATCTGATGAATTGAATGATTACTAATTTACATTGACATCATGCATTTATATCATTAGAATGAACACTATCACAATATCATAAATGTAATGTCATCACTTTTTCATTCCAAAAACCTTAGCAACTTTTGCCCCCTATGACTCCTTCAAATGCCATTTTGTTTTTTGGTTGGAAGTTCATTGGTTTTGAAAACATAAAGTGCAAGGTTTTTGCCAAGATGTTGCTGAGCTCCATGAACTAGGAACACCATAATCTAATTTAGTATTATTTGGGATTGCTTAAATCCACTTCATGTCTAATTATTACTAGTAATACAAGTGCAAATTGTGTCTTTTTGCAAACCTTGAAAGTTGAAATGACTACTCTAAATGCCATTTCATTACATGTTTCTTCAATTTAGTTTGTTTTTTCATAAGTTGTAGCTTTGTGAAGTTTACAAAGTTTTTGTACAAACTTTCTATGACCTTGTGGATGTGTGTAGAATTAATGGAGTGGTTTAATATTTGAAGACTCAAAAGAGGAAATGTTTTTGTATAATGACCCATGAAAACATAAACATTACTTAGTTCTTCACATTTTAAAATGGTAAGTAAAATCAATGTTGAAAATTTTGGTGCACTTGTACAAAAATGCTTGTAATATGTAATATATATATTATGTAAAGATTTGGTAAAATTTGAGATGATTTCAATGAGTATTTAAGGGTGTTTGCACACTACGTTGACCTTATATGGACATCACAATGGCAGTTTTTCTTGTATTCCCTAGATACAAGAAAATAAATAAAATAAAATCCATTGAAATAATAAAAAAAAGGGACTCATTTATCTAAAGCTATCATAATCAACCTTCCAAGAATGAAAAAATCAAATCAAAATTGTGGATAACCAATAAGTAATGGACTTTTGAATTTTGCCCACACTTTTTGTCACACCTACAAAACTCATGGATATGGACTTTTATCTTTAAATGTATTAGTTTTATGTGTTTGAAAATTTGGGATATTGGATGAATCAAGTTTTAAAAATTAAAGATCCATTGAATGAATGGAATGTGATTTTAATTTATTATATTATAAACTTTTTGAAATCTCAAAAACTGCAATTATTTTAAAAGTCTTTTTCAGCATTTAAAAAAAATAATTAAAAAACAATTCTTTTGTGATATTTTTTATATGTCTGATAGCATCATGATTTGAAATTGGAAATGGATTTTTTTATTACTTTCAATATCAACTAAATATTCATATTTTAAGCTAGTTTTCAACTACATTATAAAAGGGCTTTGAAAAGGGACTCTAATCCATTGAAATTGTGACACCTTAATGTGCTTTCGCCTTTAATATCCAAAAACACTTGTTAAGCAATGTGACTAATGTTTTCACTATTTAAAAGACTCCAAAAAACATTTGAAATGATATAAAAATCACATAAATGTTTTTGAGAAACTTTAAGTGGAATGTGGGGTCTATTCAAGGTTGGGGTACCAAAAATAGGAAAAAGGGAAAAGGACCCCAAGACTTTTTTAGGGCTACTTTTTATAATTAACATTTTCATGAAATGAATTTAAATGAAAACAATTGCATAGTTGAAAATAATATAATTCATGTGGTGCTAGTGATTTTTCACATGCATACATGATTGTGCATGAATATTTTGGTTTATAAGCAAAAACACAAAAAAGGCCAAAATGGGCTTCTAACATCAATTAAACATGGTTTTTCACATGATTATTTCATGCACATGTGACCTAAACTAAAGCAAAAAATCTTGAACCTAATGAATGTAAATAACTATGAAAATGATTGAATAAAAAAATCATTTCCCTTGTGAGCCCATTGCTTCAAAACTTAAAGGCTTTGAAATTTTCATATAATTTAGTTTTTCGTCAAATTGACATAATGAGAATGTAATTGCATAAAAAGAAGCATGTTTTTCTTGTAAAAAACATTTGAAATCAATTGCATCATTTTATGCATTATTTTTAATATTTTTATAAAAAAATATAATTGGAACAATTGATTATAAGTCAATCAAGGACTCAAAAAGACTTTTAAACAGTCCATGTCCAATAATTAAGGTGGGTTTATTCACAATGTGAAGGGTGCAATCACATTAATAGGAGCAATAAGTGACTATAACCATTGTTTTATTTTCATGTTTTAGTGTCAAAAATTATGCTAATGTTGCAAATCATTCAAAACCATTCATGACAATGTTTTTAATATATTATAAAAACATGTTCAAATATGACTTGGATTAAGTCTAATGAGTATAAAATACTCAAAAACACTCATTAAGTGTTATAACTAGTGTTTAGCAAACATTGCAAAGTTTCTAAATTAATGGGAATATTTTTTTGACATATTATAATACAATGCAACATTTTGTAAGGTCAAAAAAAAATTTGATGAATTTTTTCAACTTATAAATAGAAATGTATCAAGATTATTTTTTAATAAGCATTCATCACAAGGACTTGTATGGCTTTTCTTATTTCATTTGCACCTTGAAGTGTAAGGTTTGATTTGTAATTGAGAACAAGGAAGAAATTATTGGTTGTAAATGGGATACTTTAACAAAACATGCAAGTCGTAGGATTGTTAAGCAAGACTGGTTGAAGCTTGGGGTTAAAAAAGGTCTTGTACATTTTTAGGGAGGTCAATTCCATTTTTTTCCAAAGGACATGCACACAAATAAAAGGTGTATTTAATTCAACAAAAAGTAAAAATTATAATTTAATTGTGTAAAAAAGGTGCATAATTCATTATGAATATATATCTAAAATATACTTAAAATGTTTTCAATTTCTATCAAATATTCTTTCAATGTTCCATTATTTCATAACATACTAGAAAATACCTTTTTATTCCAAATGTTTCATAAAATATACAAAAAGTGCCCCCCCCCCCACACCCCTCCCTTGCCTCCTCCCCCTCCTCCCCCTTAAAATACATTGCAAAATATTGCATGCGAACTTGAAAAACATGAAGTTGTATGCATAAAGGAGTCCCAAGCAGTGATGGGCACGACCCCTTGGACACCTGGCCGATCCCACAGCCAGCCACAATTTCTCGAGCGTCACCAGCCGTGGCCAGCCGGTCCACCTTTGCACAGCCAACCGTAGCCAGCTGGTCACTTTCCGAGTTGAGCCGTGGCCACCACGTAGCCGCGACCGCGCGTTTGAGAGGGGGACATACTAGACTGATCAATTTGAGAATTTGAGAGGGGGACATAGTCATCTGTTGGTTGTTGAACCAATTACAATCCCAGCTGAGATTGTTATTTCCTTTGTCAAAACAAAATTTCTTCTTGTAGACTTTCTAGTTCTGGACAATTCTGTTTGTTGCTGTTGAACAAAAGATGGATCATGTGATGGCAAATTGTTGTCACATGCACAAAGGAAAAAAAACTCTAAACATTGTTGCTAGCAATGTCATCAATTCCTGGACCAGTAGTCTGCTTTGTCGTCACTCCCACATTCCCTGCATCAGCTTGTCTGTTGACAAGTTTGCCTGCCATTCCCAAAGGATACCAAGCATTTGGATGCACCACATTTTGCTCTTTTGATTGATTCATCAAATGGTTGAATCGGTCAAGGAAAAGATATGCAAATGCTAGAATTGCCACATTGATACCAAATAGCACATACAAATCCTTTTGAGTGCCAACAGTCCAGCTTGTTACATAAAGATCCAAACCCTTGAAGATGTTATACCATGCGAGAAGCACTGCACCGGTTCCAAACAGCCAATGAATGAAGTACCATAGAATTCTGCTAACTTTCCCTCTCTTGGGTCTGATGACAGAAAGCAGCACTTGGACCCACACAAGCACCATGATTGCCACTCCCAACTTGGTGTGCGTCATTTGATCATTCAGAGCATCAAACTTGTTGAAAGCAATTGCAACTCCAATAGTAGAGGTGATTACTCCCAATACTTGAAGTGCAAGGTGTGCTTCGAACCACCATTTGAGTCTGTACTAACCATACCGCGACAAGAGAATTCCCACTGGGAAGAAGACACTGAATGCTGTCCACAACAGCCAACCATGGGCTTTGTACCAACCAATGGAAGTGGTGTTGCCTTCATTAGGATCAGCGGCAGGAGCAGGTGCTGGGTTAGCTGCTGTTTGAGCTACCACAGCACTGATCACACAACAACAATTCATGAACATGAGAATCACCATCACCAACAAGTTGGGTAATGCCATCAGCTTGGATGTCGACTTGCAGCTCGTTAGCTAGCTGCTGTACAAACAATTGAGCTAAGCTTCGGCTCTTAGCGTGAAGCAAGAAGCAGCGGAAGTTGGAAGTTACTGCAAATTTCTAAATTGTTTGGGTGCACAGTGCACACACAGCAGTTATAATAACCGAAAGCAACAACGTGTTTACAAACGTAATCTGAGAAGTAGAAGGAATCAAAGATTTGGCAATTGAGATCCAATATTATTAATGTTCCTTTCCAGCTAACTGCCGCGCGACTACAGCTTTGTTCCCGGCCAACAGCTTATAAGAAGCACAAAGTAGCTGAACCAACAAACAAAAAAAACTTGGTTGGTTTCAGTACCCAAAGACCACAACAACAACAAACCAAACCCTTGAGGTCAGCTTGGAAGTTTGGAAGTGTTCAAAAACCGAGAATGATTTCTAGTCCCTTAGCTTCACTAGAAGAAGTTGAAGCGACCGCGCGTTTGAGAAGTCAGAGAACTGAGAACTAAGAAACAATACTAGTAACTGGATGTATTTACTTCGCGATGTTCGACCGCATGAACAACGTGTCGACTGTGTTCGGGCTTAACTTGTTGCGCTTGTGAGTCAGGGTATTGCCAGCGTCGCTGAAGTTGCACTCGCTCTTGGCAGACGTTGCTGGGTACGCCAGCACACAACGCGCGGCACGAGCTAGGAGGGAATGCCGTGACGCGACCGCGCCACCATGACAACAGGCCACTGCTCGGCGTATCGTTCTCGATCTGCTTCTTCTCGTCCGGCATCAATTTGAGTGTCATGTAATCCAGTAGCTCCTTGTCGATCGCAACGCGCGTGGCCGACTGCTCTTGAGCGGCGTCATCTTTGCTGTTGACATCGCTTTCATCATTGCTGCATATAGATGGACCAACTTCGGAACGAATCATCGTTTTGTGTTTCTTGGACTTGCTACCCTGCCTGCTGCTAATCGGTCGGCGTGATGCTAACACATGCGTCCTTCCAGGACCCACCTTGAGCATCAACGCCGCCAGATCCGACTTCCCTTGCGTTACCTGAGTCTCGTTGATGCCCATTCTATGTAAGCGATGCTTCTGTCGCGGATCAAGCAATGCCGCGACGATGTGGAGCGGTTCCAAGATGAACTTTTGTAGGATCTGCTTGCGAACGCGTCGTTTGATGGCGATGATATCATCGCAATCCGGCAGCAACTCGACCTCGACGTCATTGTCGTCCTCTTGCATTACTGTTTCCCTAATCGGCTCGCAATGACTAAGCAGCTTTTGGCGCCAAAATGCCACCAAGTGCGGCGTCGGCTTCTTGAACGCCTCGAGTGCCAGTGTCCCCTGCTTGAAGACGTAAAGGAAGCGCACCAGCTCAGAGTTCAGTTCCCCATCGAGGCACACGATGAATTGTGGCCGCTTCCACACCTTGAAAGTGTCCATCAGCTCGGACAGGCGATCCTTGCCTTTGAATGAATTCAGCATTATGTAGAGGCCGTACCAGCGCGTCACGATCTCCTGTTGTAGTTTGGGCGAGATGTTCTTGTGAAAGCTGCCTTGCTTTGCCGCCGTAACCGCCTTCTTGCAATTGGTGATCTGGTTAAAGACGAGCGGCGCTTCCTCTTCGAACTCGTAGAACGCCGGCAATCGAACGCCATTGATTTCATGCGTGCGCTTCTTCAACACGTAGGAGATGCATGTGTCGACCTTGTGATCAGCGCACAAGATGCGCGTGTACTTGGACTCCAATCCTCCCGCCCCGCCATTGTTGGATGCATTGTCCGTGTTGACAACGATCAGGTCCGTGCGTATCTCGTCGTCCAGCATGATAAACGGCTCAATGATATCGTTGAAGTTGGTCAAGATGTTTGGCGCGGTGTGCGACTCGCCATCGAACTCGCGGACTGCCAAGGTGCGGTCGTGTAATCGAAAGTACTCGTCAATACGGTGTAGCGTGACGGAAATGTACGACTTTTTGGAATCATCGTCCGTCCACAGGTCGGTGGTCGCGCCCATCATTAGACCGTCAGCGACATGGTCCTTGCAGTCCTCTAGTAACGACTCGAGGGCCGAATCCTTGCATGATTGACAATTCCGTTTGATAGTTGTCCGATCACAGAGGACATCATCAGCGAAAAGTGGGGTCTTTGACTCAAACCCAATGTCCAGAGCTTGCTGGATGACACCACGAAATCCAGCGCCGCTCACAGTGTAAAACGGTCGCAAATCGAGAGCACACATATCCGACAACGCGTTCAGCATTTTTTTTTTTGATGCGAGCTAGGCGTACCGTGCTTAACGAAGTGCAGGATGCTGCTCGCAGTCGTGGTTGTTGCCATTTTCGGCGAACATTTGTGATTGATCAGCGAACTCGTGTCGTTGCCATTGGAGTAGGCGTACACGTCTTTACAGTCGTTGCATGCCGTGAAAAACACATGGTCATTGCGGTCGTTTTTTACCATCACCAACTCGTTGGATTCTTTGTCAGCGATCCAGGAAAATTTTGTCCAGCAACCGGCGGTCGACGGCAGCATAGGACCCAGAATCGAAACCCTTTTTTGGGTTGGAGCAATCATTACATGTTTCGGCATTTTGTCATTCAAAGACTCCACGAGCAGCTTCTTCGTCTCATGCACTCCATTTGACGGTTGCGCCAGCGCCATACTAAACATCGCGAACACAGCCACACCAAGACCCATTCTAGCAAACAAACGCACTGCCAAGATGATTGGCCGGGAATGTGTGCAGAAGTCTGCACGGACCGCGCCAATCGCACTCGCCACGAGTCGCCAGTCAGTGATCACTTTGAACTTGGAAGCTGGCTTGGGGCAAGACGTCTCATAACGGCTACTTTAACGTACGGCTGGCGGCTACTCGCGACCGCTCAGCCACAGCCGTAGCCAGCCGCATAATTATTAATACGTGCAGCCGGCCACACCCACCGGATGTCACAGATCTTGGCCACAGCCAGCCACACTTGCGGCCAGCCATGGCTGCATCGCTGGCCACGGCTACGACTAGCCGATGCCCATCACTGGTCCCAAGTAAACCCTATGACTTAGTTCATAGGCTTGATTTATGATGAAGTTACAACAATGGATGACATGTTGTGGATGTGTCCATGCATTTGACCAGGGTATCTATTTTGGTGTGTGTTGATAAGATTGTGGATGAAACAAGTTCTAACAACTTCATTGAAGTCATTATGATTACATTGGTCAAGGGTGGGGGATTGATCAAGGAGGTATTTCTAAAAAACTATTGTGCTTTGGAACGAATGTGTTGAATGTTTTTTAAGGTTGGAAATAGACAGATTCATAAAGCAAACGAGGGATTCATGATCACCATTTTTGATGGGTGTTCATTGTGTTGCCCATAGGCCAAACTTAGTAGTCCAATCTTAAGGGCATTTGACATTAATTTTGCAGATCAAGGCTTTCATGATGAACATGTATAATTCTTTCAACCACTTCCCAAAAAGGTAGTTGAAGTTTCAAAAATTGGTTTGGTTCTTTTATACGAAAGGGAACAAAAATTTAAAAAATGTTAAGACAAGGTGGATGTCCATGTTGGAGCCTTGTGACATAATACCATTGATTGTTTGCAATGATGCAAATTGAATCCAATTCAACCCATGTGGTAAAGGTGAAGCCTAAACTATGCTTTTGTTTCCTACTCTTTTATGTTTGAATTTTGCATCCCATGTGTAATGGGCCTTTTTTTGTTTTTATGATTTTGTGGCAAAATAACTTGGGCCTTTTGTCTAACAAACACTTGTTGTTTGAGTTGGCTTGTGTTTTGTTGTTGATGGAAAGCATGCAACCCCTTTTCAAATTTGTTTAGAGGAGGGATATATTCATTCATGACTTCATAGTTTTGGTGAAGATCTATCAAGACCAATTGTACATTTTGTATTGTGATAGTACTTCTTTCTTCCAAGGTGATATTTTGGTCTTTTCTTAATTAGTGTAAGGTGACCATGAAAAAAATTGCATGAAATGTTGCGTGACTAACTATAATATAGATTGCATTGAACACCTTGCATTTGCCTTAAATGGTAAAAACATGATTTCATTTAAGTGCAATTTGCCCAAAAACATGTTTTATGTTGCTAGTGACACAATCAACGTTTGAACATGTACTACATCTTGTGAAAGTTGAGTGCAAATGTAAGCTCTTGTCACCCCCTTTGATTTTGGCACTTGTCAAATGGTTAGTGTTTTCTTTTTTTTATTTGCAAATGTGGTACATTCTATACATTATAGATGGTTTATAAGTTTTTAAAATTTGTAAATGTGATAAGCTCATGGCATTTCTAAAGCTTACGTGCTTTTCTTTTATGGTTAAGATGTGGTATAATTTAAATATTTGTAGATGCTTTATAAGTTTTTTTTGAATTGCAAATGCAATAATTCATGGCGCTTCCAAAATCCCTTTGTGTCTTCTTTTTAAATATGTAGATGGGGTACATTCACAATAATTATAAATGTTGTGTACAAGTTTCTTTTTGAGCTGTGAATGCGGTAAGGTCATGTGGCATTTGCAAATGTGGTATAATTTGTAAATTCATAAATGGATTGCAAATTGTTTTTTGATGTATAGTTATGGTAAGTTATTAAAATTTGTAGTTGGTTTATAAAAGTTCTTATTTTTGTAAATGTGAAATGATCTTGGGATGGTCTCTAAGATCTTTTATGATTTGTAAACACAAGATATAATTAGGCTTTGTAGATGGTTTGTGTGTTCTTTTTTATTTGCAGATGTGTGTTTATTGAAGTTTTCAACTTCAACATTATTGGAATGTAATGATTCACAATTACATTCACCCTCACACATTGAAGTGTCTGTCAATTGTCAATAATGATTAAGATGTGGCTTATCTATTATTACATTGAGTGTAGATACTATAGCTTGAACTTTTGAAGTTTTCAAAGAATCTTTTTTGGACTTTTAACTCTATCAAAAATTACCAAGTTATTGGTGACACATGTCTTCTCTTTGAAGTGGAATTGGGAGCATAGTTTGAATACTTTGTTTTTTAATTTGTAAATGGTAAAAGTTATTGAGATTTGCAACTAATCTTGAAGTTCTATTGTGATTTGTAGATGTGAGATGTTATTAGGAATCGCATATGGTCACTTTGACATTTTTATTTGTAATTATGGGATGTTATTGGGTCTTGGAGGTGGTTTGAAAAGGTGGTGAGTCATGTGCATATGCATATTCTTGGGGACCTAAAGGTTGTCTCTAAGTTCATTTTTGATTTGTAAATGTTGTAAGTTGTAGAGGTACTTTGGCTTGTATGACATAATTCCAATGCATTTGTTTCTAAATGAAAATTTTGTGTATTGTCTTGTGTTGTGTTGCATGTTGGGGCCATCACATTATGGTGAAGGCTTGATTGTTGAGTTATACATCTAATTTATAAATCATGTAATGTTGGATGCCATGGGGATTATTTATTCCCAATACTAAATGCAAATAGATGTGGAAATGACCTTTCTTCAATACTTAGAGATGCTACAAGGATTCTATTGCAACCCATGACCATGTGGATAATCTAAGGAAGGAATCTTTGTTCCTATGGTTCCTAGGATTTGATTAGGGTGCAATTTGGATGCTCAACATGGTTTGTTTAAGTTGACAATCAAGTCTAATGTTGCTCAAACCATGGTTGAAGAAGTGGCCTTTGCATTTGACAAGGCAAACCCCATCATTGTTAATCCCTTCACTCGTGGTAAATGATCCTTGCATCACAACTCTAGTCTCATTTTTTTCTAAAGTACTTGAAGCCAACATAAATTACCATGGTTGTTTTGGTTTTTTTTTTTTTTTTGGAAGACAAAGTGCACAATTTTTTGAACAGTCACTTGTAGTTAGTTTTTATTATGTATGTTAAGTGCAAAATTAGCACATACTTAACACCTTGACTTGGGCCACTCCCCCTTACCCTCTTAAAGATCATCAAA
>Ga0209611_10006134_pt1 | contig 19853 bp, 19 predicted proteins | sample S1TSphgellanicum_3_FD_187693 | JGI IMG/M metagenome (GOLD analysis project Ga0209611, IMG submission 187693) | Host-associated microbial communities from peat moss isolated from Minnesota, USA - S1T2_Fc - Sphagnum magellanicum MG (SPAdes) (version 2) | ecosystem: Host-associated > Plants > Peat... | reverse complement strand
GAGAATCGAGGACGTCGTACATATATACTTTTGGTGTTGCCGCTGCAACAAAATTTCACAAACTCTTTTTATTACCTAATTGCATCTTAACTTCCTTGGGGCATTAGAGAGCGAGGAGATGGCATCCCCGGTCTAAAAATCAAGACAACTGTTTTTTAGAGATTTTTTCGCTTCTAATGCTGCCTTTTCCACCGACTCGACCAAGGAACGTGCCACTCGATCTATGTAGGGACGGGACAAAGACCAAATTAACGGTGATAGCCAGCCACGTAGGGTTACAGAATAAGATAAGCAGGTGCCACAAACGGTGGACTCTACTTGGTAAGTCATCCGTTCCTCGACTCCGGGAATGGCTAGCACCCGGATAATCAGCATTTCTCTGGGATTAACACGTTCAACAAAAATCTGGATGGGAATCGGCCAAAAGCGTGTGACTGCTCGGAAAATTAATCCGGGTTTAGGTACCAATCCATTGGGTACGTTGGTACTTTTGAGCAGTGGGTGCCAGGAAACGTCGGTCAAGTCAACTACTTTTTGCCACAGTTCATCTACGGTAGCAGAACTAATCTCTCGATACGTTCGTACTAGAGAAGCGCAAAATCGACGACGTTTATGGTGGATGAATTTGGATAACCAGTTCTGCATTTTCCTAATCCTCCTCCTGAACTTTGGCATTGGTGGCAACTTTAGTTGTGAAAGCAGACTGATGACAACTCCCTGACATGGGTAGGTTCTGGATGATCTCAAAAATTGGTCGATATACAAGCCTATACGTCTATGGCTGATCTGTTGGAGGAATAATTCACAATTCAAAAAAATTAAGTTAAGTAATTTGGCCTAATGTTGGCTTTTGTTGCCCAAAAGTCCTTAAACTAAAAATTTGTGATCTTTTGGAAATTTTCATTTAAGTGCGGGAATCTTATGTTGAGCAAATCACAAACCCCAACGGTAGAAGCAGAATTATCTAGTTCCCTACCACCAACTGACGCTAAAACCAGAGTCAGTGGTTTTATGCAACAATTGCAAACGGAAATTACCCAAGGGTTAACAGATTTAGATGGTGTGGGTAAGTTTCAGGAAGATTGCTGGGAAAGAACAGAGGGTGGTGGTGGGCGATCGCGTGTTATGCGTGAAGGTAGGATATTTGAGCAAGCAGGGGTAAATTTTTCGGAAGTTTGGGGGGACCATTTACCACCCTCAATCCTCACCCAACGCCCTGAAGCTGCCGGACATCGTTTTTATGCCACTGGTACTTCACTGGTGTTACATCCACGCAACCCATACGTACCAACTATTCACCTGAACTTCCGCTATTTTGAAGCTGGCCCAGTTTGGTGGTTTGGTGGGGGTGTAGATCTAACACCATACTACCCATTTGCTGAGGATGCTGCCTATTTTCATCAAACCCTGAAGCACACTTGTGATCAACATCATCCCAATTATTATCCTGTGTTTAAACTCTGGTGTGATGAATATTTTTATCTCAAGCATCGGGGTGAAACGCGGGGTATTGGTGGTTTGTTTTTAGATTATCAAGATGGTCAAGGTGCTTTATATCGGGGTCCTAACCCTAACGGATCTGCTGCTGCTTATAGTCAACAAGTAGGTGTCCCCGCACCGCGCAGTTGGGAAAATTTGTTTGCTTTTATCCAAGATAGCGGCCGTACCTTTTTAACTGCATATGTACCAATCGTACAACGGCGACAGGGGATGGAATATGGCGATCGCGAACGGAGTTTTCAGCTGTACCGCCGGGGCAGGTATGTAGAGTTTAACCTAGTCTATGACCGAGGTACTATTTTTGGACTCCAAACAAATGGACGCACGGAATCAATTCTCATGTCTTTACCACCATTGGTACGTTGGGAATATGGCTACCAGCCAGAACCTAACTCACCAGAAGCCGAATTGTATGAGATTTTCCTTAAGCCCCAAAACTGGAGTGAATGGACACAAAAGCATACTTAATCTAGATACGTGACCACTATTAGAGGAAATTTAGGACCATCCTATTACTGGTGAGCTGATCTAATCTACTATTTACCTATCAAATAAATTTGAATTAGCTCACCACAACAAAAAATACACAGAGGGCTTAAATGTTTCACATAGACGAAAAAACCTATACCACCCAGGACGGCAATACTGTAACTGTCTTGACACCAGCAGGTCGTCTGGACATTACCACTGCCTGGCAATTTCGCATGAAACTGCAAGAGTGTATTGCCAAACTCAATATTCACATAGTTGTGAGTCTAGGCCAGGTAAATTTTATTGATAGTTCTGGTCTGACCTCTCTAGTAGCTGGGATGCGTGATGCTGATAAAGTCAAAGGCAGTTTCTGCATTTGCAATGTTCATCCAGAGGCTAAACTAGTATTTGAAGTCACAATGATGGATACACTGTTTGAAATCTTTGAAACAGAGAAAGAAGCTTTAGAAAAGTCATTTCCTCGAAAACAGATCTCTGATTAGGCATATCTTTTGAGAGCACCAAATTTCAGCCTATATTATGCAGAACATATTAATCTTGAAAAGAATTGCACAGAGAGGACTTGAGTGATTCAAATAGACGAAAAAACCTATACAACCCAAGAGGGCAATACCGTAATTGTCTTGACACCAGCAGGTCGCCTAGACATCACCACTGCCTGGCAATTTCGCCTGAAATTGCAAGAGTGTATTGCCAAACACAGCAGACACATAGTTGTAAATCTAGCTCAGGTAAATTTTATTGATAGTTCTGGTCTGACCTCTCTAGTAGCTGGGATGCGTGATGCTGATAAAGTCAAAGGCAGTTTCCGCATTTGCAATGTTCATCCAGAGGCTAAACTAGTATTTGAAGTCACAATGATGGATACAGTATTTGAAATCTTTGAAACAGAGGAAGAGGCATTAGAAGGGGCACCTCGCACTATTCCCAGCTAACTCAAGAAAAGTGACTAACTATTAGCAATCTGCCAACGGCTAATTGCTGATAGTTTATTTGTTTCCTCCGCCATCCAACATGGCTGTTTTCCCGAAACTTGGCAAAGTAACCATTAAGAGAGAAAATAAGAAATATATCGCCCAAAACATTTTCCTTGTGAATAACGTCCGTACAGTATCTGATACAAAGCGAACTTTCTACACTCTGCATACCCGTCCAATCAACACAATTTACCGTCGGGTAGTAGAGGAATTAATGGTAGAGATGCATCTGCTATCGGTCAATGTCGATTTTAGTTACAACTCAATCCATGCCTTGGGTGTTGTCACCACCTTTGATCGCTTCATGCAAGGCTACCAACCGGAACGGGACCAAGAATCGATTTTTCAAGCTCTTTGTCAGGCTTTAGAACAAAATCCGCAACTATATCGCCAGGATGCTCAAAGATTGCAAGCTTTAGCTCAGAGCTTATCAGTCCAGGATTTAATTAGCTGGGTAAGTCAAACAACTCATTTAGATCGGGATCTCCAATTGCAAATAGAACTGCAAGAGATAGCTAAAAGTTCTAACTTCAAATACAGCCGTCTGTTTGCCATTGGGTTATTCTCATTACTAGAACTATCTGATCCCGAACTAGTCAAAGACGACAAGCAACGTCAAGAGGCAATCAAGGCGATCACTGCTGGCTTGAACCTATCTGAAGATAAGATTAGCAAGGATTTAGACTTATACCGAGCGAACTTAGATAAGATGACACAGGCACTGGTAGTAATGGCAGATATCCTCACCGCAGATCGGAAAAGACGCGAACAGCGTCAACAACAATCAACTACCTCTTCTGTTCCTCCTAGTTCAAATGAGTAGTTACAAGCTATCAAGCGCCTAACAACTTGTAGAGTAAGTTATTAATGATTGTGAGAGCAAAAGACCCGAGAACAGCACTCCAAATCCCGAAACGTAAGCGAAAACCCTCCACTAACCAGGCAGCAATGCTGAAGCAAATAACGGCGATCATGAATGTAAAAAAGCCAGATAATAAGTCAAAGGTAATAAAAGTTGGCGCTGAAAATACAAAGTGTAACAGTGGTCGAATTAATGCCGTCACAATTCCCAGAGCCAAGGCTCCTAAAAAAGCTTTCCTGGGAGTGTCTATCTCAACACCTAAAGGTAATTTGCTAATAATCAACAAGCTGATAGATGTGACCAACCAAACAATTAACAGTGATCCAATATTCATTACCACAACCCCTGAAATGTGAATGGCGATAACTGATAGCAGGAGTCAGAAAGCTGTCCCCATGAAGTGGGAATAAATTGGCAAGGATGAGGGAATGAATTGCTTCAAACTCCCTCCCCCCAATACCAATTATTAAACTAGGCTTTTCAGCCTCCAAGCTGCTATATATCAACTCCGCTTAATTACTTCCCAATTTGGCTACAAAGCATAAATACTTCACTTTACCAATTCAATTCCCCTAAAACTCACTCTAGCTGCAAGCCTTTAGCTAAATAACCAAGAATAGAAAAATCTTTGTAGCTGATCCAATTAGTAGTAACCTAGCAGAAGTTTTCTTTCAAATTGGGATTTATTCTAAATGTCTTTAGGTTTAGCAAAAACGCCACTGGGACAAAGGAAACCTCCCTTGTCCCAGTGTATATAGCCTTTCGCTAACAGTTGAGGTATACACCTTGACGTAGTATGTGTAGCATTTAAGGGATAGGAACCTTTATATCATCTTCTATGGGCAGTTTTAGTTTTTCCAGGAAGAGCAGTCCCTTGATGTTGTAGTGTATGGGGGACTGTAGTTGAAATGCCGGAAGCATTGCCGTCTTGTCCAATTGCTGGAAATTGATTGGTGGTTGAAGGTGGAAGGTAGTTGAAATTGTTTTGGGGGCTAGCACCTAAAACTGGTGGAGGTGGTAAAGATGTTGCTGGAGCCAAATTAGATGAATCTGTGAGTGGTTGAGATGGACCAGGTATAATTCCCAAGGATACCCGATTGCCACCTACTTGCCGGAGTAAATCTAATGTCTCAATGACATCGTTGTAAGTCGCTGATCGGGATGCATTCAAGACTAAAATTCCCTTGGGATTTGCCTGGATATACTCGCTTAACTTTTGTGCCAACTCTTCCTTTCTCACAGGATTTTTCTCAATGTAGATTTGACCAACGGCATCAATGGTCACAGGTAATATATCACCTGCAATTTGTGAATCTGCCGGAGAAGATGTACCTGTGCTGGCTTTCGGTAAGTCCACATTAATTGCCTGTTGACGAGTAAATTGCAAAGCTGCCAACAGGAAAAATGTCAGGACGCAAAAAATGACATCAATAAGAGGGATGATTTGAATTTGGACTTCCTCGACAGGAGTATGTAGATTAATTTTCATAAGAAAATTCGGTAAGTGGGAAAGGAGCGTGGCTTCAGAGAGATTACTAACTCTTGCCTTAAACGATAGCCACTTCAGGCTTAGTCTGGTCAGATTCGAGCTTTTTCAGAGCTTTACGGCTGTCTTCCGTGGGTCTCTGACTCTATTGCTCAGGTTCTAATGATTCAATTACTTCTGGGGGTTCTGGCGGATCAGAAAGCTTTTTTTTACCTCGTTTACGGGGTTTTTCCAAGTTTTCCTGGGGAAATTCATGTGTGAAGGTTGGTCTATGACTAAAATCAGGTGGAGACTGACGGTAGAGTAATTCCAACTCATTCCCCGCTCTGCGGAACACTTTAACTTGGTTCACCACAAAACCTTGAAACAGTCGGTAAAATGCTAAACTAAATATAGCGACGATTAACCCTGATGCTGTACAAATTAGGGCTTGTCCGATTCCCAGAGGGACATTAGCTGTAGACTCAGTCCCCAGATCCCCAATCTTCAGGGACCCCAAAGACTTAATTAAGCCTAAAACTGTACCCAACAAACCCAACAGTGGGGCTAGGGCAATCACTGCCTCTAATAGTTTTTCACCTCGACGCATCCCAGCTAACTCGTCTTCCGCTGATGACTCTAGGGCTAGACGAAAGCTTTCCGCGTCAGTTTTCGTCAGACGTAAAGGTGAGTAAAGAAACCTACCAATGGGTTGATCAGTGGCTTGCCTAGCTATTTCTGCTGCTAGTTCCCAACTCTCACCCACAGCACTGATCACCCGATCAACTATTTCTCTTTCCTGCATCAAGATTCTGGCCCAGAACCACAGACGCTCAAGAATTACGCTTAAAGATAAGACTGATAGGGCAATCAACGGGATCATTGCTGGTCCACCCTTCTCTATCAGTTCACCCCTTTGTAAAAGTTGTAAAATATCCACTGTGTGAGTTCCCTCCCTCGGTTACTAGAGTAACTATTTAATTCTAAAGACTAATGCACAACTGCAATACTCGCTTGCCTGATTACTAATTTAGATAGTGTTTTATGGCGGTTATTGCTACCGGAAGTTGAAAGGATGTTTTGGGAAAATAAAAAGTAATTAGAGGTTTAACATCATGAAATTCTCCATCCAAGCACTTTACAACTGGTATCGTAATTTACTCCGCAATCCCAAGTACCGTTGGTGGGTTATTTTAGGAACTATAGTATATTTAGTCAGTCCATTGGACATTGCTCCGGACTTTCTACCTATTGTTGGCGAAATTGATGATGTCTTACTTTTAACCCTACTAGTATCGGAGCTTTCTGGGTTGGTAGTTGAACAATGGAGGGAGAGAAAGGCTAATGTCGTAGATACAGGAACACCTGATACTACACAGGATTCGACTTCCACCCCGGAAACTATTGATGTTAATGCCACCCATGTTAAGTAGTGATGCTGAAAATACTACTGTTACATTTACGGTGTTGAGGTTACTATAGTAAAGGAAAACCAAGATGATTCAGGGCTTGACGCAGGCGATCGCGTCCATTCAAAGATTGAGCAGTTGCTACTCGCTTGGCTGAATGTTCTGACCAATCACCTGTAACATTCATCTGTTGTTCACTATAGAAGGTTTTCATCACGTGGTCGTACTGGGCAATAGCTGCTTGTGGTGCTGCTGATTGGTAGGTTTCACGATGCAGTACCACCGACTGCGGTAATCGGGGTTTAATTGCGGTGGTAACTTGAGGATTGGCATAGCCTACACACAGCCCAAAGACAGCAAATACAGAGCTGGGTAAATCCAGAATAGCAGCTACTTCCTCCGGCCGATTGCGGATGGCTCCAATATACACTGTTCCCAGTCCAAGCGACTCAACAGCAATCACTGCGTTTTGTGCTGCTAATGCGGCATCAACTGTTGCCATAACAAACATTTCCAAATAATCTAGGGCCTCATGGGAGATGCCGCGACTTTCCGCAATCTGCCCAATCCGGGCTAAATCTGCTAGCCACACTAAGAAGAGGGGTGCTTGACGGATATGGGCTTGATTCCCCACCAGTTGGGATAACTGTTCCTTGCGTTGGGGATCTTCTACGGCTACTACACTCCAGGTTTGGAGATTGGAGGAAGTAGATGCAGACTGAGCAGCTGCAACTATCATCTCCAGAGTTCCTAACGGTAGTGGCTCTGGTAGATAAGCACGGATGGAACGGTGAGATAGTAGTGTCGTTAGGGAGTCATTCCATTGAATCTGTGGCTGGAATGGTAGCTCACCATAGCGTGAGCGCAATAGTTTTTGCGGTTCGGTCATGAATAATTCCCTTAAGTCTAATCTTGTATCTTATTACACAAGAACTTAATCCAGTAAGTCAGGTTCTTCGGACACAATCATCTCATATAGGGGTTGGAAACTAAACCAGCCATTGGCAGGGGAACCAACTTGACTGTAAGTTAGTGTTGCAGTTTCGTGGTCAATGATATGGGGTTTTCCCGCAGATTCCGCTAACAGTTGTACTTGACAGCAACGCTCTAGACTGATGTACCACCAGGCAGTTTCATCGACTGTATGCCCTACGCTTAAAATTCCGTGATTCCGGAGGATGATCGCTTTTTTATCACCTAAGGCTGCCGCCAGTCGTTTCCCTTCTGAGGGATGCAGTACTACCCCTGTATAGTCGTTGAATAGTGCATGGTCTTGGTAAAAAGCACAGCTATCTTGAGTTAGGGGGTCGAGTAAGCGGCCCAGAGTAGACCAGGTTTTACCGTAAAGAGAATGGGCATGAGCTGCGGCGATAATCTCAGGTCTAGCTTCGTGAATTTGGGAGTGGATGGCAAAGGCAGCTTGATTTACGGGACGGGAACCTTTAACAACTTCACCTACTGCATTCACCAACAGCAAGTTAGAGACACAAATGTGGCCGAAGTGTGTTCCGATAGGATTTACCCAGAAATGGTCTGTAAACTCTGGGTCACGGGCTGTAATATGGCCAGCAATCCCTTCACTAAAGCCAAATTTGGCAAATAGGCGAAAGGCAGCAGCAAGGCGTTGTTTGCGGTGTAGGCGTTCTGCTGTGACTTCGTCAAATGTGGGGGGTTGGGGTCTCTCAAAGGTGGGCATATACTTGATTTTGTTGGGGAGCGAAGAATTTGCAACTGTGGACTGCAAAGCCAGATTACTTTGATACCTCTAATTTACCAAATTTGGGCTTGCCTACTTTTTAACTCTACTCCTCATCACTAGTTATACCTTCTGCCTCTGCATCTACTGGAGGACATTTATCAATTAACACCACCTCTGGATCTTGTCCCCATCTATCTAAGACATCTTTAATTAAGACTTCCTGCAACCAAATTTTGGCCACAACAGTTAGTGGTAGTGCTAAAAATAAACCTAAAAAGCCAAAGACAGTGACAAAAAATAGCTGAGAAATTAATGTGATGGCTGGGAGGAGGGAAACCTGACGGGCCATGACCACAGGTGTGATTAGATTGCTTTCTGTCTGTTGAATGAAAAAGTAGAGAATCAATACAGCTAGGGATTTCCATGGTGTATCTAAAAGAGCGATCGCCATGGCTGGCATAACACTCATGGTCGGTCCGAGGTTGGGAATTAAGTTCATCAGTCCGGCTAAAACTCCCAGTGCCAGTGCTGCTTTGACTCGCAACATTGATAAGCCGATGACACTCATTAACCCAACCACACTAACGGCAATGCTGGCACCTGTGATCCATCCTTCTAGTGAGACTTCACACTGGTTTAAAATCCCATCCACCCGCCGTCGGTAAAATGAGGGGAACAACCGGATAAATAATTGGCGGTAAGCTGCTGGGTTGGCTAAAAACATCCCTGTTAAAACCATTACCAACAAAATTTTCAGCACAACTTCCAAAGAACCGGAAACAAAGGCAAAGGAGTTTCCTAAGGCACGATTAAATAATGGTTGTGCTTGCTGGATCAGGCTGTTAAGATCGGGTACATAGGGCGCTAATTGGGTGGGGATATTGTTTCTCATCGTGTCCAGCCAACTATTAAACCGCTCAAAACCTTGGGGGACACGGTAGGTTAATTCATGAAACTGCTGGGCAAAAGCTGGCACAATCAAATAGAAGAAACCGACAACCCCAGCAAAAAAGATCAGTACTGTAAGTGCAACGCTGGGACCACGACTCATACCCAAGCGTTGGCAACGCCGGGCCAGACGATTTAACGTAGTAGCTAATACAACCGCGGCGAATATTAATAATAACACTTCTCGGAGTTGCCACAAGACGTATATAGACAAGACCAGGGCAATTAAACCGAGCCATTGACCGAGATTCACAGATTGACCCCCAATACTTCGTGCGATGCTATTTTCGGGTACAAACTTAAGGTGGGACGGCTTATACGGTCAGGGTTTTAGCCTCTACACATCAAGCGAGTCGATCCAGCAGGGCAATAACCGTCCTCAATATGTCCACATCTTACGCTTCTAGCCCAGTGCTATTTTCTAGCTAATTTGGATTTTGTCTAGGGAATCGCCATAGTAGGGCGATCGCCATCACTATAGTTGGTAACAATACTATCACTAACACGTTTGTCACCGTAGCCGGAATCGGTAAATTTGGTGCTGTATACTTAATCAATACAGATAAAAAAGCCGATAGTAGAAGTAGTTTGAGCACAAAACCCAGTTGATTTTCCATAGGAGTACGGCAATACGCATTTTTGGGTGAGGTGTACACGAATCAGAACTTACCGATCCAGTTTTTATAATTAGCTGTAACTTTGTCCCCAAGGGAATAGGGGTAGAGGGAAAAAGCTTTTTCCCTAGATGCATTTTGCATTTTATACTGCAAGGTCTGGGTGAGTAAATGAAATTTTAGGTATGTTAAGTATTGGTGGTGCTAGAGTCTTTGATGGGATTGCGTTGTGTGGGTTATTTGCTCTTTTACTTAGCTAGATTCTCCAAATAGACGGTACATCAAAATGCCTGTAGATACAAACAAGAAAACCCCAGTAAAACCCCCAAAAGTCCGGCAATTAGGTGGTGGTGTCCTACTATTGCTGACTTTTTTGTTACTGCTTAACTTTATCATTCCCACTTTCTTGGGACGGCGATTACCGGAATTTGACTACAGTGAATTTATCGCTCAGGTAGAAGCAAATCAAGTAGATCAAGCAGTTATAGGTATTGACCGCATTGAATACATTCTCAAAACCCCCGATGGTAAAGCTACTGAATGTATTACCAGACGAGTAGTCCCTGACTTAGATTTACCAAAAATTCTCCTCGACCATCATGTCAAATTTAAGGCTCCACCACCAAATGAAAATGCTTGGATAGGAGTCTTGTTGAGCTGGGTAGCACCGCCATTAATTTTCTTTGCCGTTTGGGGATTTTTCATCAATCGCCAGGGTGGTGGTCCTGCAGCATTGACAGTGGGTAAGAGCAAAGCCCGGATCTACTCAGAAGGCAGCACTGGAGTTCAATTTATAGACGTAGCTGGTGTGGATGAAGCCAAAGCCGAACTAGAGGAAATTGTCGATTTTCTCAGGAACGCCACCAAATACACCATCCTTGGTGCCAAAATCCCCAAAGGAGTGTTATTGGTGGGACCACCGGGAACCGGTAAAACACTATTAGCCAAAGCGATCGCTGGGGAGGCTGGTGTTCCTTTCTTCAGTATCTCTGGGTCAGAATTTATCGAATTATTCGTAGGTGTCGGTGCAGCACGGGTACGGGATCTCTTTGAACAGGCGAAAAAACAAGCTCCCTGTATCGTCTTTATCGATGAATTAGACGCACTAGGTAAATCTCGTGGTAGTGGAAGTGGATTTAGCGGTGGCAACGATGAACGGGAACAAACCCTCAACCAGTTGCTCACGGAAATGGACGGCTTTGATGCCAACACGGGGGTAATTATCATTGCTGCCACCAACCGTCCCGAAGTCCTTGACCCTGCGTTACGCCGTCCCGGTCGCTTTGATAGACAAGTGGTAGTTGATCGCCCTGACAAAATTGGTCGGGAAGCAATCCTCAAAGTCCACGCTAAAACCGTCAAACTGGCAGAGAATGTCAATTTGGGCATAATTGCTGCCCGCACTCCAGGCTTTGCTGGGGCCGATTTAGCCAATCTCGTCAACGAAGCTGCACTGCTAGCAGCTAGGCAAAATCGGCCAGCGGTTCTCATGGCAGACTTTAACGAAGCTATTGAGCGCCTAGTTGCCGGGTTGGAAAAACGCTCCCGCGTCCTCAATGAAACGGAGAAAAAGACCGTAGCCTATCACGAAGTTGGTCACGCTATCATCGGTGCCCTCATGCCAGGTGCTGGTAAAGTCGAGAAAATCTCCGTCGTCCCCCGCGGCGTAGGTGCTTTAGGATATACAATCCAGATGCCTGAGGAAGACCGCTTTTTGATGATTGAGGACGAAATTCGGGGACGTATTGCCACCCTTTTAGGTGGACGTTCGGCGGAGGAAATTATTTTTGGCAAAGTATCCACCGGAGCTGCCGACGACATCCAAAAAGCCACCGACCTCGCAGAACGGGTTGTCACCGTGTACGGTATGAGCGATCGCTTAGGCCCAGTGGCCTTTGAAAGAGTCCAGCAGCAATTTATTGAAGGTTATGGAAATCCCCGGCGTTCCATCAGTCCCCACGTAGCTGAGGAAATCGACCGCGAAGTTAAGCAGATAGTAGATAATGCTCACCATATTGCCTTAAGTATTCTACTACACAACCGTGACTTGCTAGAAACAACCGCAGAGGAACTAGTGCACAAAGAAATCCTCGAAGGCACAAAACTGCGGGAACGTCTCGAACAAGCTAAAGCACCGGAGGAAATGGCGGAATGGTTGCGAACAGGTAATTTGTTGGTAGATCAACCACTAATGGAGACCCTTTTGGTTTAGGGACTCTACCGCCAACAAATATCCAAGAGAGAGTAAGATGAGCGATCGCCTTGATGGTGCGATCGCTTTTTTGTCGGTTTCAGCAGTTTAGCATTAGATTAGGGCTTGCTGAATAAGGATAAAACCTTTTTATGGTAAGGGTTTCAATCGTTTTTAGCCCAAACAAGTGCAAGATTATGACAAATGGATGCCCAAAATGCGTGCACTTGGGGGGAAAATCTAGGGTTGAATCGGAGAAATAGCTTCCGTTACTCCCATTTTTTGCACCGTGTGTCACCTAGATTCGCTTAGTGGAGTTTTTCAGCAGACCCTAGATTAGACTTGGGACTCAGGGCTAAAGCCGCTGAGTTTTCCGGTTACCGCGTGTTTCTATAAATATTATGGTATAAGCCAGAACTCTGAACCTCTTTTTCGCTGATGGAGAAAAATGGTAATACCGATGCTGAGGGTGGGGTGCCCTAAATAATTTGAATTTCCTGGAGTTGGTTGATGACTACATCTGCACCTTGGACATGCTCTGATTTACCTACCCAAGTAATGCCAATACAGCCTGCGGCTTGAGCATTACGCGCCATCTGCATATCTCCGACGGAATCACCAACCATCAAAGTAGCCCCTGGTTCGACTCCTAAAGCTTGGCAGGCTTGTAAAAATAGCCTTGGATCTGGTTTACTTGGTCCCTCATCCACTCCCATTTCTAGCTGGATATAATCGCCCAAAGCGTGAACTGCAACAAACCGCTTGACATCTTGAGTTGTAGCTGCTGAAAGTATCCCAAGTTTTAATCCCCGTTGAGATAGGAGTTGTAAAATCTTCAGGCTGCTATCAAACAGTGGTGTAGGAGTCTGTCTGATATGTTGTTCAGCTTCTTTTAAAGCCTGGTGAGCAATTTCTAAGGACTCAAACCAACCCCTACCAGTTTCCGCAATATAAGCCGCAGCTGCCACCTCCGTTTCCCGACGACTAGCTACTGCCATTAAACCAGCTGGATTTAAGCGATCGCCATCGATGCCAAAGGCCATCAACAAGGGTTCCCCAATTCCTGGAATCTGGGCATCAATAATCCTCGCACTCCTTTGTCCAAGGGATCTTAAATGCGCTTGTGAGTCTTCTAAGGTACCATTTTTATCAAATAAGATGGCTTGGATATGAGGAAAGGTGATGTGTCTACATTTAATTGTTGCCAAAAGATTCTACCCAGATAAATAAATTCAAGTTTGTTTGATTTTCCCAGCTATTTCTCTGTAGGGATATACCCGTACCAGGAGCATAGTTGAAGCACTACACTATCTATCGTACTCGTCATCTTCACCTAGAAAATATCTTCTGGTTGATTGAGTATGCCAAGGATTTGGAAGTTCCTATTCTGCTGCCCCAAGTTCAACTCCTGAACGGGGATTAATGCCCTAAAATAACGCTCTATACAGAGACTATTAGCTGACTTTTCCTGTTATCTGTTCGTCGTAGAGGATTTGGAGGCAGGAGGGAAAAGTTAAATTGTGAGAGAGTCACCCCTAAATATGTAAAAAAAAGAGGGTTTCTCCCTCTTTCGATATTCTGTAACAGGAAAGAACCCAGAATCCAAAATTTAGCCGGTTCCTGAATTCTCACTGAATCATTCTTCAATCGCTACTGGGATATCTTCTTCCACTGCCACTGGGATATCTTCTTCTACTGCTGATGGGATATCTTCTTCCACTGCTGATGGGATATCTTCTTCCACTACAGTTTCTACAGGTGCAACAGCAGCAACAGCGTTACCTTGCTGTTTAGCTAGCATTTGTTCCCGATACTTAGCTGCCATTTCTTCTGCCTTATCATAAACCAAATCACGGTTCTTAATCATGTCACCTGGTTCGGGCTCTAGCTGCTTAGTAGAAAGGGAAATCCGTCCCCTTTCTGCATCCAAGTCAATGATCATAACTTTTACTTCATCATTGACATTGAAAACACTATGTGGTGTATCGATATGCTCGTGGGAAATTTCCGAAATGTGTAGAAGTCCGCTGACACCACCAATATCGATAAAGGCACCGTATGGTTTGATGCCACGAACAGTACCAATGACTACTTCGCCAACTTCCAAGCGGTTCATCTTCCGCTCAACTAATGCCCGACGGTGAGAGAGAACTAGGCGATTACGTTCCTCGTCTACCTCTAGGAATTTCAATGGTAGTTCTTCACCTACCAATTCTTCTTTGGGTTTGCGAGTACTAATGTGGGAACCAGGGATGAAGCCGCGTAGCCCCTCAATCCGCACCAAGGCACCTCCACGATTAGTTGCAAACACACCGGAACGTACAGTGGCATCTTCTGCTTGCAACTGCCGGACTCGCTCCCATGCTCGCATATACTCAATCCGACGAATGGAGAGGGTCAGCTGGCCATCTTCATTTTCATCGGTGAGAATGAAAAATTCCCGTGTTTCGTTTGATTGTAAGACTTCTTCCGGGCTATCTACCCGGTTGATAGACATTTCTTGTATAGGTATATACGCCGCTGTTTTAGCACCAATGTCAATCAGAGCGCCGCGCGGCTCTATACTGAAGACTGTGCCTGGTACAATATCCCCAGGGCTGAAGTGATAATCGTATTTGTCAAGTAGAGCAGCGAAATCGTCGTGAGTAAATCCAATTTCTGGGGCGGTTAAGTTCTGATTGACCATGCTGATTTGTTCCTGGTTCTATTCTCCGTAAAGGTTTTGCTTCAAAGTTTGGATGTCGATGCGGTTGCCTGGATGACAAGGGCACGCATACACCCTCTACTTATACTAGCGCAGAAAAACTAAAGGTTAACACATATTAACTTCCAGATAGAACATTGTATCATAAAAATTCAGGTAATAGGAAAAACTCAGAGTGTCTAATATTGAATTATTTTGTAAGAGGCAAAACGGCTGAATCTCCTTTGCCTCATCCTTTCTCCGTTGCCTCTATCTTGAAAAATAACCGTGGCTCTTGTATTTAGTAGCCACGGTTATCTAGTTGATATTATCGAAATTCTAGTCTGGCGTAAAATCTACCCCTTGATGGGTAGGGATTTACGCCCACCTAATCAAAAACTACTTATTTTTTCTCTCAAAGCGGGGAGGTTCGCGAAATGCGATCGCAAAGAAGAGAACTCCTAGTGCCAAGGTCAAAATTAGAATGTATGCAACGCTTTCCATATTCCCAGTTCCTACCTAAATCTAAGTAGCAATTTTATTTTACCAACATTGAAGGTTGGGGATCTGGTGTTAGGTTGAAACATCATGCTTTTCCCTATTCCCAGTCCCCAGTCGCAATTACAGAGCTTCTTTCTTCCGGGTTGTTAAGTCACCCACTTTTTGGAACAAACCAAACTCGACCTGCTCTTCTAAGTCTGGGTCGATACCTGCAAACACATCTCGGTAGATTGTCCGAGCACCATGCCAGAGGTGACCAAAGAAGAATAACAGGGCAAATACAGCGTGTCCGAAGGTAAACCAACCTCTGGTACTGGTGCGGAATACACCATCAGAATTCAAAGTTTCCCGGTCAAATTCAAAGATTTCTCCACCTTGAGCTTTCCGGGCATACTTCTTCACGTCCGCTGGGTTGGTAAAGGTCTGACCGTCTAGGTTACCACCGTAGAAACTGACGGTAACGCCAGATTGTTCAAAGCTATACTTTGATTCTGCCCGACGGAAGGGGATATCAGCGCGGATAACACCATCTTTGTCAGTCAGGATGACTGGGAAGGTTTCAAAGAAGTTAGGCAGACGACGTACTGTTAACTCTCGACCGTCAGCATCTTTGAAGGTTGCGTGACCTTGCCAAGATTGAGCAATGCCATCGCCTTTGTTCATGGGACCTGTGCGGAATAGACCACCTTTAGCGGGGCTATTACCTACATAGTCGTAGAAAGCAAGTTTTTCAGGAATTTTTGACCAAGCTTCTGAAGGGGTAGCGCCTTCGGCTAGGCTACCTTGAACTCGGCGTTGAATTTCTTGACGGAAGTAGCCTTGATCCCATTGGTAGCGGGTAGGTCCAAACAACTCAATGGGAGTAGCAGCGCTACCGTACCACATGGTTCCAGCCACAACGAAAGCAGCAAAGAACACAGCCGCAATACTGCTAGAAAGTACGGTTTCAATATTCCCCATCCGCAGGGCTTTGTACAGCCGTTCGGGGGGACGCACTGCCAGGTGGAATAAGCCGGCGATGATCCCAACAATCCCCGCTGCGATGTGGTGAGCGACAATACCACCGGGGTTGTATGGATTGAACCCATCGGGACCCCACTCTGGGGATACTGGCTGAATACTACCAGTTATACCGTAGGGATCAGAAACCCACATCCCTGGTCCAAATAGTCCAGTGAGGTGAAAAGCACCAAAACCAAAACAGAGTAGACCGGATAAGAATAGGTGAATACCAAACATTTTTGGCAAATCAAGGGCTGGTTCACCAGTGCGGGGGTCTCTAAAGAGTTCCAAATCCCAGTAAACCCAGTGCCAGACGGCAGCTAGGAACAACAGACCAGATAGAACAATGTGAGCCGCAGCAACTCCCTCAAATGACCAGAACCCAGGATTGGTTGCAGGTCCACCAGTTACGTTCCAACCACCCCAAGATTGGGTGACACCTAAACGGGCCATGAAGGGTAGTACGAACATCCCTTGTCGCCACATGGGGTTGAGAATTGGATCACTTGGGTCGTAAACAGCTAGTTCGTATAGTGCCATCGAACCAGCCCAGCCTGCTACTAAGGCTGTATGCATTAGGTGTACAGAAATCAGTCGTCCCGGATCGTTCAGAACAACTGTGTGTACTCGGTACCAAGGTAGTCCCATTGACTAGGCTCCTCCTCGTCGAATTATGTTTACAAAGCAATTTTCTTACCGAGGTTCTTTAGGACGGCAACTACCGCTTTAGAGAACTCCCTGAGTTTTTTTATTGCCAGATTCTTGTCTTATGAGTCAGACAGTGCGGGTGTTTTAGTTATGCTCAGCACCCCGTATAGGAGGATAGCGATCGCTTCTACAATTGCCAAGGGTTTTTCAAAAAAAAACACTTGAACGATTCAGACTTGCTAACTCCCAACAGTTTGCCTTTTGTCAGCCAGTGTGGTGGTGAGGCAGTCCGAGGTTGAAGGAAACCCGTCTAAAGCACTGGCTCCCCACGCAGGAATACCGTCACGTGGTATACGTACACAGCATTACCAAGCAAAAATGAGAATGTTTTAAAAAGTGTAACTATTTATGTGACCCTTTTGCAAGCAGGTAATGGATTAGGGAATTTTAGATTTTGTAAAGCACTGCTTTGGGAATGGGATCAACCCCACTTGCTACAACGGAGGGAACTCCCGCAACACAGTGGCTTCAAGTCGGCACAGCTGCCTTTTAGGTTACGGGAGAATAGGGAAATTTGGGATTGGGGGAAAACAGATAAGTAACCGAACCGAAATATTTACAAACTAATATCTAGTTTTATCTAGACTGGATCAAGGATTCCAGCAAGAGAGTTTGTGTAATTAATTCTGTTCCAGTACTTAAATCTCTCCCCCCTCTCTACTGAACTGCCAATTGAATGTTCTGCAAGTGGCACTTTGCCTCAGCTGTAGCTAGGCGTTCGATTACCTGTTCGGCACTGATCAGACGCTTGAGAACTACTTGGCCGATAACATTATCAGTAATTGCTGATGTGACTGGTTTTACTTCTACCATTAGTACTGCATCTTCCACTTGATAAAGCCACAGTAATTCATTGTCTTCTACTAGACAGATATTCAATTGCTGAATATCTGGTTGGCGTCGCCATACTGTTATTTGCCACAGTCCATCAGCTGCCCACACTCGACCAATTGTCCATCCCTCAGATAGAAAGAAATATTTCACGGTCTTAGTCTCACTTTTAGACTTCCAGTTACTGATGTAGATACAAGGAGATTTTCAGTGACACCAGCCATTCCCTTACCCAAGATATTGCTACTTGAGCTACCAGAAAAGCTATTCCTAATAACTAACTATGAATCTACGATAGATTTAGTCAATTTTTGCAAGTTTAATTTAAATAAAAAGTTTTCCTAGCTCAAACTTCTGTTAAGTTTTCCAGTCTGAGAACTATTTACCAAAAGAAACAAACAGGGAACTTTTGTAAACAGACATATATATAGTAAGATAACTGACTGCTGATTAAAAAAAATGTGGTCAGAAACCCACGGAAGCAGCCGTAAAGCTTTGGAAAACTTTAAATCTGACCCAACTCACAGTACCCCGCATACTACGTTATGATAATGACCTGGTTTTCCTTGTTCGGCAGACGGTGGAGAAGGGCGACAAAATTCCTATCTTTATTCTGTGTATGTCTATTATTGGTTGTTGGCTGTACTCATCATCCCCAGATAACTAGCCCTGAGGCTACAGATGGGGGTCGAATTACCATAGGTACCACAGGGAAGCCAAGAACTCTCGACCCGGCAGATGCTTATGAGTTAGCATCTCTGGGCTTAGTATTTAATATGAGCGATCGCCTCTATACATATACTCCAGGTAGTACGGAAATTAAGCCCCAATTGGCAACAGCATTACCTAAAGTTAGTTCAGATGGGTTGACATACACCATTCCTCTACGTCATGGAGTGGTTTTTCATGATGGAACTCCCTTTAATGCTAAAGCAATGGAGTTTAGTATCCAGCGGTTTATTGAAAATAAGGGTAAACCCTCCTTTTTACTAGCGGATTCTGTGGCATCTGTGAAGGCCACAGGTGAATATGAGTTAACAATCAAGCTGAAAAAGCCCTTTGCTGCTTTCCCCTCCTTGTTGGCTTTTTCTGGAGCCTGTGCAGTTTCACCTAAGGCTTACCAGATTGGTGTGGGAAAATTTCAGCCGAATATTTTTGTCGGCACTGGCCCCTACAAGTTAGCGCAGTATGGTACTGATTCACTGCGCTTTGATGTATTTGATAAATATTGGGGTGAAAAACCAGTTAATCCAGGTGTCAATGTCCAAATTCAGACGAGTGCGGTAAACTTGTTTAACAATTTTAGTACTGGTGCTGTAGATGTTGCTTATCAATCTCTGGAACCAGATCAAGTCCGCAGTTTAGTAGAAAATGCCACAAGTAAAGGTTGGCAGGCAATTAGTGCTAAAGGTAGCGTAGTTAGTTATCTGGTATTAAATCGGAATCAGAAACCTTTAGATAAACCAGAGGTACGAGCTGCCATTGCTTCCATCATCAATCGTCCCCTGATTATGGAACGCACTTTATTTGGGCAAGCCGATCCCCTCTACACCATGATTCCCACCACCTTTAATGTTTCCCAACCCATATTTAAAAGTAAATATGGTGATGCTAACTTCGAGGCAGCCAAAAAATTGTTAACTGCCGCCGGCTTCTCCCCGGCAAATCCGGTAAAAGTCCAAATTTGGTATCCTTCTAGTTCACCAACTCGGGCCTTGGCAGGGGCCACAATTAAAGCTATTGCTGATAAAGAATTAGGTGGATTATTACAATTTGAGGTCAATCCCGCAGAATCTACTACCTTCTTTAAAGATATCTCCAAGGGTTTGTATCCAGCGGCCTTGCTAGATTGGTATCCAGACTTTTTAGACCCAGATAACTATGTGCAGCCATTTTTGGCTTGTCACAAGGGTTCAGTGGCTCAAGGATGCCAAGATGGGGGTAGTCAGGAACAGGGAGCATTCTACTATA
>Ga0209611_10006133_pt1 | contig 19855 bp, 11 predicted proteins | sample S1TSphgellanicum_3_FD_187693 | JGI IMG/M metagenome (GOLD analysis project Ga0209611, IMG submission 187693) | Host-associated microbial communities from peat moss isolated from Minnesota, USA - S1T2_Fc - Sphagnum magellanicum MG (SPAdes) (version 2) | ecosystem: Host-associated > Plants > Peat... | reverse complement strand
CTACTAGCTGAAGCCTCACAACAATGTCGCTTGTAGCCCAAAATATGCCTTTTATGGTGCAGTTCTCTAAGAATGTTCCAGGATTTCACACTCATTCCTGCACAAAATGTGCATTAGGTTCTGGAACCTCCCCCTTCCCCCCCCCCAACCCCCACCCAATTATGGCATTTGCATCAATTATATTCTAAGGTTGCTCATAATTCACCCTACTGGACCTTCCTTCCTGCAACATTATATGTGCACATACTTGTTATTGTAGGCAGTACAACCTTTTTTTTTCTTTGTCTGCCCTTGACCTGGTTCATCTTAGAAAAAGATGGATGATGCCCAGCCACACTTTGGACCCATGTTATGCACAGGTTTGGCCTTGTAATGGATACTAGGTGTCCATTACAAGTCCAGGACATGCATAACAGGATCCAAAGTGTGTATGGGCACCACCAAGATGTGTCTGGGCACCGCCAGACACAGCTTGGAGGGGCAAAGGGGCAGTTAGGGGAAAAAAAGAAGCAAGCAGTACTTTTGTTCTGCCTGCAATAGCCAACTATGAGCACATATAATGTTGGGTCCTTCAAAGGGACATGTATATTTTACACTATATGTACACTATGTACATATAGTGTAAAATGCCTTTTGATTGCTGCCCAAATTGCACATTGTCCATAGAAAAATGTTTTTCCAACCCTAGTTGAAAGAGAAATGCCAACGGTTGTATCTCCATGGATGGTCCTTATAGTCATGGCCTTCCTCCGACCTTAGGCCTAGGGGGGGAGGGGGGGTCACCCACCCAAGGGATTATTTTGACCTAGATTGCTTAACTTTGTTAACATGTGGGATCCACCATGTTCACCCTAGCTAAGTTGCATCATGAATTTTTTTCATCCACATCACCATTGAAACCAACTAGACAACTACATGAAGAGTATGAAAGCATAATCCAAGGACAAAGTGCATGTCTTCTTGAAGCTTGCACAGACTATGGTTTCTGGAGATTTGCCTCAAAAGTTGTCATCCACTTACTCTAGTTTGTCATGCATTTTTAACTAGGGTTTTAAAAGGTGACATGGAAATCCAACATAGGAGGGCATGCACATGTTTGTTCAACTTGTTACAAGTTCACCCATCCAAGAGTTGGTTTCTTGTGGACATCAAAGCATTAAATGCAACATGAGTGCTTCTATTGGAAAGAAGAATCCCACAGAGGTTGTTTCTTCGAGTTTGGCCAAACTTTGCTTTTTACCACCATAGAAGGATGCTTAAATGTTTTTACTTTTTTATTTTTTGTAGCCAAATTTGGCTATGTTGTCTTGTGCATGATCACCATTATAATCCCAAAGTGAAATATATTGGGTTCCAATAGGTAGTCAACAATATCAAAGGATGCTTAAGTGTTTTTAGTTTTTTATTTTTTATAGCCAAATTTGGCTATGTTGTCTTGTGCATGATCACCATTGTGATTACATCCAAAATTGGGAAAAACAAAATGAACAACAACAACTAGTGCCTATGTAATTTCTCAAAGACTCCCATATTTTTTAAAAAAGAATATATTCAATTTCCTCATATATGCCTAAGTAATGGTTCAAAGTCTCCCACGTTATATATAAAAAAGTTTGATTCCCTATGTGTGCCCCCTTGTAATAGCCGAAAGTTTTGAGACAATATAAAACCAAATGTGACATGAATATGCTCCTTTTTCTTATATGTCCTTATGTAATGGCTCCAAGTATTGAGGGAATATAGAACCACCCACATTTTTCCATAAATATGTTGCTTCCCTATATGTGCCTTGGTCAAGATTTAAACCAAGTCATGCTATATTTTCACCATCACTCTACCATTCTAAGGCTATGGCAAAAATTACACACACACACACACACACACACACAATGCTCATTCAAATGTGAGGACCCACCACACAAGCACAATTGTGGTTTTATAATGATTGAAAAGTTAGGCCTCCATTAGGTAGTGTGGCAGTGGCCATCATCAAACCCAAATCTTGCTGCAAGCAAACTGGAGCTCCTGATTCTTGCAACAGAAGGGAGTTCTTGAAACCAAGAGCCAATTTTCCAACATTAATGTCTGGCATGACAGACAGACCATACATCATATTCTTCACCACATTATATGATATAATCTTCCAATGATGATCATAACACTCATGTTACTAGTGACCGAAAAATGTGTTTGTTGAACATGAATGCTTTTCTAAAAATTGGCTGATTGTGGCAACCCCAAAACCTTAATGGCATGGAAAATGGCCTCACCCTCGTCCATTATGTTGGGTGTGTCACCTAGCTTGTCCACCCTTGGCCATTTATGTTGGGTGCATCACCTAGCTTGCCTGACCTTACCCATTATGTTGGTGCATCACCTGGCTTACCCACCAATAGCCCAAAAACTTGGGGCATCAACTTCAAATTGTGGTGGCCAAAAATCTCATTGTTGAAGAAGTCCCCTCCTCCCCCCGCCCTCCAACCCTCACCCCCCAAACCCTAGCATTTTAATTTTTTGAGCTGACTCAAAACTTTCCCCATTACCTCATTATCTAGAGTGTACTTGGTGACTAAGGTTTTTCACACATCACCCTACCTTTCACTATCCCAATAGTTTACTTGGCACGAAGCTTTTGTTTGTGTTGTTTATTTATAGTTTGAAAATATATTTGATTTATGGTAATCAAAGACAACATTGTGAGAATGACCAAAGGGGGTAAGCCAAAAAGGATGCCAACTTAGTGAGCCTTGCAGGATAAGCAGTTTATGTTGTGTGAAGCTCATGTGATGCGGGGAGATTTTGGGGTAGGTTAGTTGCGACTTTCATAAGTGCCATATTAAAATAGGGTTGCAACATGAGGCACTATTTGACATGTTCTTATGTTCAAAAGGTTATACCAAACCAACCAACATTCATGTGAATTTTTATTTTTTTGGTGTGTTTTGTGTTTGTTTTTTTCTTTTCTTTTCCCACCACCAACCAACTTTGAGGCCAAGAGAGGGAGGGTGGGGTGGATTGCAAACATGGAGGGAAATAACCCCTTTTACTCATGAGTGAGAGCATACATGGGGGGAGACATATTCCAACAAATGGAATCATATTTTGAATTAAAGAAATTGTGGTGACACCTTGATGATAAAATTATGGCCAATTTTATTTTGCATACCTATGTTTCTCTTGAGCTATCTTTCTTGAGAATCCACCAAGTAAGGAGCCCAACCTCCATTCTGACCTTCCAAGCACTAGAAAGCACATTCTCCTTGGAGTAGAAGCTATTGGTTCTATTGTTACAACACTTAAACCAAAGAAAGTAAGTAATGAAGCTATGAAAGATGTTAAAAAGTTGTTTGAAATACATGAAAGCACTTTCGTTGGTCCTTTCAAATATCTTCCTCCAAATTGAATCGGGAGTTGAAGATCTCATTGTAAAGATGTTGCCAAAAGAGGATAGGATTGGGGGGAGGACCGATTTAAACCAAACCTTTTGAAAGGCACTCCACAAAAAAATGATGCATCAACAATCTAGAAGGCAATGTTTGGAGATCTCAATGTGTTCTTTGCGCAAATTCACAAATGGAGCCTTCTCCCATGTGAGCACACCAAGACCAATGGGAAGAACTTCATTGAGCACAAGCCAAATAAGGGCCATGATTTTAGAAGGGTTGGAGTTATGCCAAAGTTGTTGCACCACCATGAGACGACCTTCCTCATCCACCCATTGTTGAGTCAAACTTTTTAATAGGGTTTTTCATCTTCTAGGCCTCTCTATATGCCATGTAACCAAAGAAAGGAGAAAATCCAAGACAATGCCATGTATCCCATTCCTAGTCACTTGGGTCTATTGGAGGTTTTCAACAAACCTTTTTGCATAAAAGAAGAGGTGATCATCTAGGAAGAGGTTTGTGAAGTCATGTGATTTGAAGGGTACCAAATGGTTGTCTTGATGAACATTCAAATCCACCTCATTCTTGAGGAGGGGAATTGAATGTTATCGGGACTTGGGGTAATGAATATGCATGATTCATGGTCATGTTTAAATTCATGAGCCATTAGATAAATATTAATGGATTTGTCAATCCATTATAATCGAAAGATTTGATTGGGGGGGTTTTGTGATGACACATTTTCCTTCCTTCAATGGATTGAAAGGGCTTGCTCAATTTTCATGGAATGGTATTGATTGTGTACTCCAACTTGCCGTTGTTTTACAAAAACAAATATATGGACTCCAAGATCTAATTTAAAAAGTGCCATGTGTGTTTGATTGAATTTAATAGGTGCTAGACTTTAGTGTGCCATGGTTAAAAGACAAATTCTTGTGTGTGAATTATGACCAAGGCAAATGCCTTCCAAATTAAGAATGGACTAAACCCCAAAGAAGGGTTATCTCATGAACTTTTCTCAGTTGTTCAATTTTGACTTGACAAACTAAGTCTTATTTGAAACCAAGCATTCAAGATGGAGATTTCATGAATTTTTTTGCAATATGTGAACCAACTTCCATCAAAGATTTTATAGCTTCTACCAACTAGCTTAAATTGGGAGATTCTTTAATGCACGAGATTTTTCCATGGTTCAAGCCCAAGGGATAGGTATGTTGACGCACCCCCAAATTTTTCAAGAGACCCAAAGGTGGGTCCCAGAATGAAATAGTGAAAAAAGAAAAGAGTTGGGACACACTCCTTAACTTATAGCACTTCGAAGGTAAGAGAGCATGTTGGAGCTCCGAGATGGGACTAGGACGAACTCACAAATGAGAGTTCAAGTTGAGATCAACTTGCACAACCAAGAAAAGAGGGCAGTTATGCAAATTGAATGGAAATTATGCAATGGACTTAGTAAGGACAACTTCAAGCACGAGCTTTACATGGCCCACAATCTTTGAGAAGAGGCACCACTCCCCTCCCTATAGTATATTTTGCACCTCTTCACAGGGATTACATCCAAATGTCACTTTTCCCTAGGACTCCCAAATGGGACTCTTGTTGTCCCAAAATTTTGAACGTTCATATCTTTCTCAAATCAAATTTGTTTTGAGAATGCGAGAAAAATATCTTATAACCCTTGAAATTATCTTTCCAATGGTGTATAACACATTCCAATTGGACTTCATTTTCCAATGGTGTATAGCACGTTCCAATCGGACCTCATTTGATCCATGCTTTCAAGGGATTTCTGGTCGGGAGTCAAATTCCCAATTTGACTCCCACCCATTCTTCATAACTCATGTAAATCATGTCTAAATGAACAATGCGAGGGCACTTTAAGTATCTATGTTTCAAGACCTTTCTAATTGTGTTCCAAAGGACCAATTTGATGCTTGTTTTCATTTCCAACCAAGGTTCTGAACATTCACAACTTCCACATAAGTGCAACTCTCAAGGTGGGAGTGCACTTGGGAATCATTGGGCTTCATTTCTTTGCTTTTTCTCCCATTTGTGATAGTGTGTTTCACACCTAAACACATTCTCGACCTCATGGGCCCTTGCACTTCACACTTAATCACGAATTCAATGTTAGGGTTGCGATATATGTAATGAAAAGTTTTGTAAGAAATGTCTCAACTTGAGGATTTAAAATGGCAAATTCCCCGTAATCAATTGAAATTGTCAAGGTATCCCAATCAACTTTGGCTCTAATCCAATGTGTTTTGCCACTCCAAATGTAATTCTTGACTCATCCTTCAAGATGTGGTTACACATGAGTGGGTTGGATTACAACAACCTACAAGGTTGTTGTAAACCAAATAATTGGTTTGTCACTAGTGGCCTTTTTGCCATGGTGATTTTCTTCTCTATCCAAGAAACTGCCTTAACTTTAAGGTTAAAAAGGAATATGTTGAAATTCGCTGCCCTTGGGGGCTTGACCTAAAGGCCAAGGTATTTCACTCCCTTTCCTTTTGGGACCCAAACTAGCCCCTCTTCTTGCCCCCAACAAGCAAGATCTAGGGTTAGGGGAAGTCCAAATTGTGGTTAATATCTTCCAATTGATCTTAACATCAGTAGCCTCACAAAAAAGATTGAGAACGGCTCTTACCCTTTTCAAGTTGGCATTTGATCTTACTAAGTAGAGGGTTGTGTCATCAGCAAAGGACCAGTCTCTTAAAAAAGAATCATTAGGGAGTTTGAGCCCTCCCCATTCCATAGCCAAGACTCTAAGCATGTAGCCTTGGACATCCAAAGTGAAAATGGAGAGATAGAGACACACACACCCATGGTGAGAATGAAGAGGTAGAGTGAGATGTGATATTGCTACTTTACCCATGTCAACAAATTGGTCAAAGGGTTTTCCTACCACTTCATTGACTTTGATGGAAGATGAGGCTCCTTTGTATGCAGAAATTCAATGACCCATGTGTTTGAACAAGAAGAAGAAGAATGAAAAGCCAAAAAAAAAGCTCGACTCACACAAGTCAGGAACCTGGATCCTGCTGATAGGTGTGTGTTTTTTGTGCTTTCCACTTGTGGAACTTAGAGCATCTCTGTTTTTGGTAAATGATAACACCCTTTTTCCCATCAAGCTGATACTGCATTGCATTGCTTTTTCTAGTGGGTACTAATTGTGAATTTGTGGCCACAACAACAAATTTGGCCAGAACAAAGTTTTTCCCAGTTTTAGCAACAGTTTGATTTGTTTTTTTTAAAACAAAACTTGCCAATAATATTGATGATGATATAGTTGTAAGTACCCAGACAGCTAAATTACCCAATCCTGAAAGAGGAAGAAGAGAGAGAGAGAGAGAGAGAGAGAAAGCACATCCCCATGTTTGTGCAAGCGAAAGGCAGGCACCCACTGTCGAATGAGAGTGGTCAAATAAGAATGAGTTCTTTTGAAGAATGCAACAAAAAGTCTCTTGAATTAAGCTGACAAACATGTGTTAGGCTACAGGGGAGGGGAAGTAACTTAGCAAGCTCCAGGGAAGGAAAAAAAGGTGCAACCCATTCTGCGTATTTTCCATTAAAAGCAAACTAATAATTTTGCCACTGCAGAAGAAGTAGTGCAGGAAGGAAGGAAGGAAGGAAGCAAGCAAGCAAGCTTGCTTGCTGCTAGTTATAAAATCAGACTGTAAAATTTCCCATAATAATATAATTTCCTAACCCAGCATGTGCAATCAAAGCTTAATTAGTAAACTCCCCTCACTCCACTCCACTCCACCCAACCCCATCCTACCTAACCCTAAAACATACTACTGGCTGCTGATGCATGGCTAGATAGAGCATCACACCACACACACTGGACAACCCCACTCACTAACTTTGATAAATAATTAGTAGTGCTTCTTGTGCAGTTGCTTCTTGCCCCACCCCGCCAAACACACAGACTTGTTTGTTTCAGCAGATGTTCAGGCAATGCTGATCTCAGTCTCACAGTTATATAAGTTAAGTAAGTAGCTAATTTAATACTAACATTTGCACGTTGTGGTCTCATGGGCCAAAATTGATGCTCTTAACTGCGCGCTAGACAGTTGATATAAATACTTAATAACAACAATTTTCAGGTAAAATTGTTGTTTGTTGGTTGCCTAATAGACTTCAAAGCTCTTCTCAGTAAAAATATTTTTTTAGTAATTATTACTCTTTAAAATAAAAATGTAGCCTAAGTGGCAATCACCCATAGGAAGATGTTTTTGAAAATGGCGATCATCCTTTTATGAAGATTTAGCCAAATTTGGCTATAAACCTGATTTGACATACAAATCTTTAAGTATTCTTCTATCTTTTTTTGGCTACACACTGAAATCCAAATATAGAAATATGATGACGATCATCCTTATGAAGGGTTAGCCAAATTTGGCTATAAACCTGATTTGATGTGCAAATCTTTAAGCATTCTTCTATCTTTTTTTGGCTACACAACTAAAATCCAAATATAGAAATATGATGATTTTTTTCCCTCATTTTATGGCGATTGAAAATTTCCCAAATCACTTTTTTTTGAATTTTTGAATTTTAGTTTCACTTTTAGGCTAAAACTTTCACTTGGTGAAAAAAAGGCTGGTGGCTTGGACATAGTTCTTCTTCTACTCCTTCTTTGATGGGTTTCTGGGGCCCAAACCTTGAGTCCACCCCCCATGTGCACCTACCTCCCCATGTAGCAGCCCTTTTTTTTCTTCTTTTCCCTGGCCATATATATAAGTGCTAAAATCAAGTGCTTGTTGAGATTTTCAATAGCCATAATTCGACCAAAACTTAAGGAAAATTTTCCAAATATATATACATGGTTCAAGTAGGTTGCCAAAAACATGGAAGGGTGTTTTTTAATTTGTACTTCTATATTTAGCTCTAAGCCAAAATTGGCAAAATCTTCCTATGGATGATCACCCACTTTGGCTTCATCACAAAATTGACCATTAAAAAAAAAATTGCTCTGCAGGGGATTGTGCACTGCATCCCTTGCAAGGCTTTTTTTTAGAAGGATTTTGTGAGGCAGCCAAAGTAGCAATCATGCAGAAAATAATTTAACCAAATTTGGCTACATACCAGATATTTTAATAATTATTTTTAAAAAACAGGAATCCTTCTATATTCTTGGCTACTTACTGGGAACTTAACATAAAAATATGGCGATTTCTAATTTGGATATGGCGATCCATGAAAATTCCTTTGTTTAGGTCCAAATCATATATCTTTGAGGTCCAAATTTTGGGAAAATTCACCAATAAAAAAAACCACTGAGATTCTCTTGTTTGGCTAAACATCAGCTCCTTCTCTGACACCACTGATATCTCTCTCTGTGCACATGATGTTTTCAGTAACTAACTCAACTTTTGTTTTTGGGTCTTAATTGTTTGCTGGGCCCCTTCCTAAATTAGACGTTTCAAAATCAATAGAAGAAAGAAAGACAGCCTTTTCAGATGTCATATTATTATTTTTTGGACAATTTCAGATGATTTTTATTTTATTTTATGTCTTTTGAAATCCTTTTTTTTCTTTTTATTTTCCTCTTTTTTGCCCTTTTTTCCCCCCCTTTTGTGGTTCAATGGTTGGGTAACAAGTTATTTGGAATTTGCAAAGGAAATAATTTCAATTTCTTTAAGAGAAAAAATTCATATGTGATTTTTTTAAAAATAATAATAGAAGAAGAACAATTTGATGTGATTTTTCCAAATTATATTTTTAGGTTGGAAGTATTCTGAAGGCCTATTCAATACTTTTTTTTAATTGAGGAAAATTATTATGTGATTTTATAGAAAAAAATTAATATGACTTTTTGGAATTATATTTTAATGGTTGGAAAGAAAGCATTCATTCCTTGTGAAAGAAAAATATCTGATGATGTTTTAAGATATTCTCATGGTTGCATAGAAAGCATTCAAACCTTATGAAGAAAATTACATGATATATTTTCAATGCTTGGAAAGAAAGCATTTGAATCCTTCATGAGGAAGCTTATATGATGTTTTGAATATTTTCATGGTTGGAAAGAAATTATTCAGCCTTCAAACCTTAATGGGCAAGCAACTGGGTACTGTTGAGGGACCAACTTAAGGGCCATTATTTCTGCATGGATCCCAAATTCCATTCATGTTTTCTGAATTGGAAATGACAAAATACCCATCTTTTAAATACCCCATCTGTGAATGTCCCTTCTAGGAGGGCTCTTACACTTACTCATTAACAATGGGAGGGATGTTACTTATAGGTCTAAAATCCCTTGCACTCTTAAAGGCTTAAGATGTAAAACTCATAAGGCTTGAGTGTAAGAACCCTTCTGCTCATACACCTTGTGATGGATACCTCCTTAAAAGTGTTCTTTTTGGCAGGCCCTTGGGAGGGACCTACACCGACATGGTTTGCCACTTTGAAAGTGGGTATTGTGTGAAAGTTTGACGAATAGGAGTAGATGGGTAGGTAGGTAGGTGGTTCTCGCTGTGTTTTTGACACCAAAAATGTTGACATTGCGATTAACTCGTAGCTGTTGTATTAAGTACACATGTGAGGTCCAAAGGTGGAAGAGACCAACTTTTCACTAGTGAAAAATGTCTTGTATAAACTACAAACCTGTGTTTCTTTCTTCTCAATGGATTTATTTCATAAGTGGCCCCCCGGCCTCCTCTCCCTCACCAAAAAGAAGAAGATGGGTTGTGTTAGTAGTATAAGTTTGTTGATCTAAACATCCAAAATCTTCTTGCAACATTGTGGTACATAGGTATGTTATTGCCAGATGTTACATCTGTCATTACAAAAGATGAACAAGCGGTGTGTTGTGCTGTGGCCTTGCCATTTACGTTTTTAAAAAAGTATCTTAAGGCAAACAAAGAATTATGAAAATTCAAATATTTCACCATGAAAGAATATAATCTTCAAAAAAATTCTCCAAAAGAAATCAAAATCCTTCAAGATATCATAACTCTATAACTAATCTCAAGTTCCAACACAAGCCAAAATATCATGATCTTTCAAAAATCCTCATATAAAAATAGACCTATTATCTAGAGGCCAAAATCCCTTAAGCTTACTATAACTCTATAATGAATCTAAACACAATATCCTTCTTGCCTTGGTAGGCAAAAGGCCAATAAAATTTGAGTAACATGCCAGTGAGTAACATGACCCCTTGAGTAACATTCTGACAGTAACATTCATGCCCTTGAGATACAATACAAATTTATGCTGGTGCTTTTATGAAATTAGGGTGGGGACTGGTTCATCCTCAAGAGTCATCATCAGATAATGCACTGCCCCTTGTCCAAAGCTGCTCTGTAAATGGCCCTACTTTGTCGTCCTATGGTGACCACCAACAAGGTTATATAGTCACAAGTAAGTGCCAGTTGATTTGCCCAGTGTGTTTCTTTTTTCCAATATGTTGATTCCGCAAAAGTGGGGAACTTTGGGGCAACTTCTGCTAAAGTGAGTAGGTAATTATATTTTTTTTTAAAAAAATTCAAACATTTTTTTCAAAGGCAAAAAAAAATTTGTGATGGAATTTTTGAAAAGGATCTTTCAGAATATATTCTGGAATCTTCTTTTTGACATGTAAATCTTAAAAATAAATTTTAATTATTTACTTTACATCTTTCAAGAATTGTTGATACCAGGCACAAGCATATATATATGTATACACTGGTGGTTGGGTGGTTCTTTGAATTGTTATAACTTATAACCTCCAGTTCCATGTCTTTGGAAATTTTCAAAAATCAAACACCCACTTCACTTTCAGGTTCTTTAAAAGAGTTCCCAGACTGAAATAACTGCTGATTCCAGGTTTGGGTTTTCCTGAAAACACTGGAAATGAACAGCTGGTTCAGGGTAGGTTCCCTGACTGATTCTTTGATTTTGTGAGAACTGTGGTTTTAGGTCAAAAACCACCTTCTATGATTTTTGAGAACTATGATGGGCCAGGGTTCCACCATACATTTGAAGATGCAAGGCATGCTATTATACTAAAGTAAGGTAGAAGCTTGCAATATCTACCCTGACGATACCCTAAACCGAGGCCTATAGTGAGATCTCCTAATCATCGCTTGGCACACCAGAACAATGGAGTACATTTTATTGTGATGGAGGTACTTGCAAACTATGCTTGCAATATGCAAAATGCACACCCATATTGAGCATGTTGTCATTTTTTGTCTTTGAATATATACCTTCCCTTGAGATTCCAGGTAATGAAGTTTTGAGCAGTTGATTGTACCAGCTGTGTTCTGATTACCTATTTGATTTGATTTTTTTAATTTACTCTTTTTTTTTTAAAAAATAAATTTTGCAGTTTTGGCTGATACTCTTTCTCTGATGACTCTGACCAGTTTTTTGTAAGCACACAATTATATAGGTACACTGGCCCAATTATATACTAAACCCTTTTGAATCTATTTCGAAATTTCTAGGGGGTACCCACCATTTTATACATCACGTCTATGAGTGACAGAAAATGGAATCAGAACACAAATTGCTGAATGACCAGGCCATGGTTTCGATATATATAGCCCACGGTTTTTAAAAGATTCCTGGTCAATTTCTTTTCAAACAGAATGAACCTTAAGAACCGCCCTGATACCCCCTGAAGGGGTTTGATGCAGTTTCTAATATCTGCCCAATTGTTGCAAAAGAACTCACTGTCACAAGAAATGGTTTCTCGTCCAATTGAACCTGATGTATGTACTCCCACAGTGTGGTGTAATAGCTAGTGATTGCAAGTCACAATACTCCTTAATGAATCAAGTTTTGCCAAATTAGGACTCAGCAGGTAAGGTACCAGCTTCAGCCCATGTGAAGGAGTACCTATATGAGGAAGTAAGGATATCACCCACATAATGCAATGAGGATGTACTTGTTGTAGGTGGGCCTGTTCAGCACTTCTTGTCTCATTTCCAGTATCGATTGATACCCACAACACCACTCATACCTGCCCAACCCAGACGAGGATATCCATGTCAATCCTACAAAGCAGATGCCAACACAAACATAAACCCTGAACCCCCAGGTTATAACAAAAATCAAAGAACCACCCACAGTGGCCCAACACTGGTTTATTGACTCATCTTGTTGGTGACCCAGCAGTTACTGAGAAGAGTCATGCTCAAAAAACAAATTGAAATTAAATTTATGATCCCATGTAGAAGAAAAGAAAACAGGGAAGCTAAATACCATTAAAGGTCTAGGGTGGCAGATTATGTCATTTTCTTGACCACATTATATGACATAATCTTCCAGTGATGAGAATACACTCCTAATAGTGACCAGAATTTGTCTGTTGAACATGAATGTTTTAAAAACAATCATTGAATCTGCCACCTGACATTAATGTCATGGAATAGTCTCACTCTTGCCCATTAAGTCGGGTGCATTGCCTAGCTCACCCTCTTGGGCTCTTGCATGGAACCTTACACGGCATAATGGGCAGGTGCTTGACCAGCCTGTAGTACATTATACTCAGTGAAAGCTGCTGATAGGCTCTCCAAAATGGAACATAAGTAGTTGCTGTGCAAACTGGAGAAAAGCAAACTGAATATAACAACAGTTGTAACCATCATATGCAAAAGTTGTGTCCTCTCATATTCCACTCTAACACTGCAAATCTGAGAAAATGAGACAACCCTTCCAGACTGGCTTACCAGGTCTTGTATCCCTTGGCCATTACCCCAAAAAATACCTACTGAAAATTCTCCAAGTACCCAGTGGTACCCACCCCAATCTTCCCCTAATCTGTATTATGCCCAAAACAACACAACCAAGCAAAAGCAGACAAAAAGTTGCCAGTGAAAAGTAAAGCATACTAGAAACAAATTATTCACTGTATAAGAGAATGCAGTAAAGTAAAGCAGACTGGAAACAGATTACTAACTGTATAAGAGAATGCAGTGAAGTAAAGCATTACTGGAAACAAATTATTAACTGTATAAGGGAACGCTGTAATGTAAAGCATATGAGAAAATATATATATTATAGTAACTGTCTAATACAAGACAGAAAAAGCAAAGCATACAGGAAAATATACATATTACCAGTATAAGGGACTCGGAAGGCCGTAAAATAAAGCATAGAGGGAAAATAAATTATTAACTGTACAAGGGAGGCCATAAACAAATTGCCTGTGCTGAAAGAGACTCTCTGGAACTCACTAGATTGTGGTGGAAATTTTAATAAAACATGGATGTCTGTTGCCTGCAGTTCTGGTTCTGTGGCTGCACCTGTTGCAATGAGCAAAAATCAGAAGTGGATGTTTCCAGCAATAAAGTAAGCTAATCCTGCTTCTTTATTCTGACAATTTCTTCTAGTGCAAGCCAGTTCAATGTGGGGCTAAACCCCATTCATTCATTCATGTGCATATTAATTTCCTGTGCAAGCCTGCACCTGTTTGGAACACCTTTGAAACACTCAATTATGGTGTTTCAAGTTGTTGTATTAAATTTCACATTTGTGTTTGCCTTTGAAAAGCTCAATATGTAAATGTCCAAAAACACATTCAATTTTGGCTTCCCAAAAAAACTTAAGACAGTTGATGATGGGTTATTGTACATTTGTTTTACCTTTGAAAAACTCAATATGTAAATGTGGAAAATGCATTTCACTTTTGTCTGCATAAACGACTTAGGTGTTTCAGGGAAATACCATCCGGATTGGATCAAACTGTCTGTACAAGCCCAAGCTGCTGCAAGCCTGTGTCAGCGGGCAGGAAAACAAAACAAATTATATTAGAAAATCAAATTGTCAAAATAAGATCAGGAACTCAAACTGTCAAAATAAGATCAGGAAATCAAATTGTCAATATCCATATTTCTATTGTTCAGTTTTAGTTGCAAAGTAAACAGAAACGAAATTGAAATCATTTGGGGATTTTCTTAATTTCATGCAAACATCAGGAAGCAGGGAACAGATGCAGACCAGTGTTCAGGCGGTTATCAGAAATAGGACCAGAACCTGAGCAGTTCTCAGGGCGGTTCCTCATGTTCATAATTATGATTCTCAAAAAAATTGAAAAAAAAATCAAATAACCACTTTTATAACCACCTTTCCTTTTCCAGTTCTCTGATGAAAACTGGCAGTTCTTCGAAGATTTTGAAATAACCAGGAGTGGGTCCTTTCCCAGTTCTCTGATGAAAACTGCCAGTTCTTTGAAGGTTTTGAAATGGCAACCAGGAGTAGTAGTTCACTGATTCTGAGATATTCAAAAAACCAGATCTGGCACCTATTAATGAATTCAAATACCCACGCACCACTGATCCATACCCTGAATATCCTGACTGTCCTTGTTGGAATCACTGGGTCAAATGAGCAATCAATACAACCAGCCATAATGCTCTTGGGTCATGACTTCTCTCATCAACAGGACACAATTACAAAAAGTAACTTTTCGACAAGAAGAAACCCCTCTAAATACCTTAGGAAACATGGGGCCACCCATGTTCATTTTTTCACCAAATCGCCTAAGGACCTATTTATTATATCCAACACTACTTAACTGTGAAAAAAGGGCCAACAAAAAGAAAAAGGAGCAGCAGCTGCATAGTAAAAGCAAAGTTAGATGTACACTCCATTTCAGTACTTGAGAGCATGCAATAAACCACCTAATGCTACTAGTGTGTGATGTTAGAAAACTATAACTACTGACTTACACATTATGTATATGGGCCAGCCAGTGAGAAAAGATTAAAAAATACCAACAACCTACCAGGTCTAACCCACTTACTGAGCACAGAGCCACACACAAGGTTCATAAAGCAATCAAGAGCAACCAAGTGGGGCCCCTCTTCTACACTGATTAGAGAACAACTGTCATATACAGTTACTATGAGAAATCAAGCACTTGCCCTCTCTACCTGCCTCCATATGGAGCTCACTACCCAACTACAATCAGTTGTATGATTACCGAGTATACATTTATGGGACTTCTGCTTAACTGATGGCGTGGTGAGTATATTCAAGGGCCCCCTAACGACTTATAGTGTGTGCAAGTAAATGCAGGGCCTGGTTTTAACTCAGCTAAAGTAGGTTGAGGTGGTTACTTGTTACTCCCTGGAAGAAGGGAGAAGACCATCCCCTTTTCTCTTTGTTGGCTTGGGGAAAAGGGTGCAGCCACCAGTAAGGAATCAATCAATTGCACCCCCATATATTCCTCTGTCCAGCAAAACAAAACCAGATGACAAGGATAAGATTTCTGCTGCAATCAGAAATACATCTGCATATAGCTGGCATTTGTCTTCAGCTTGTTGAGCTTTCCCTTTCCACTTGGTGCCAATCAGCCCATGCTTCTCTTTTCTCCCAGTAACTAGGTTTGAAAAGGTCCAACTGCCAAATCTAACATGTGGAATAAGGATCCATTTCACACTGCTGGTATGGTTCCATTGGAAACTTGACCCATCTCAAAAAATCATTTGAGAGCAAAAATTGAATTTCAGTGATGGATGCCACAACTGTCTTTTTGTGCATCCAAATTACTAATGGTGAACCAGAAGGATTTCCTTCTCTACAAGTCCTCACTTCTAACTCTTTTTTGACAGCTGACTAGCCTTGAGGGCCACTACTAGAACCTTGCTTTGCTGGACCAGTAGATCAATACACTGTTCAACTGAACAGCATGATAATATTTTTGAACATTGGTCTACAATTTTCTCATGTGTGTGGATCATTAACATGCTCGTCTCCACACTGGAGTCCGCTCCTTTCCAACTCGTTTACGTGTCCAGAGTACCAGTCCTATAGCAAGAGTACCCCCAGATATGCCAACAGAGATTGATAACAAAGCCAGCAATTCAAGATCATCACCAACCTGCATTCACCATCCCAACAATGCTATCTATATGAGTGCAGATGATTTTTCAGTGAATCCTTTCAGCTCCATTCTGTTTTTCAATTACTGCAGGTATGTCAATGGATGTTCTTCCTGTGGATTCAGCATTTGTGCCTCCAACAACAGAACTTCTTCTAAGTCACTATCACCACAATGTGTCTACACACAAAATGAAAATTGGGTACATCATGTCCCTATCTCATCCTGATCTTCAGGCTCAAAACTTAGGCAAATCAGCATGTAAGTGGTGGACATAACAGGACACCCAGATTTGAAGGTGAAGTCAGGGAGGAAAAGTGAACCTGAGGTTGGTTGAGGGAGAGAAACAGTTGTTCCTGCTTCGCATAGAGCATCTCTGCATGCTCATATAGCTCCAAGTCCAGACTGTTCAGTGATAAGATGTCTTCCACCACTGCATCTGGGATGAGTTTTCGCTCCTGTGCAACCAGAGAACGTCAACCATCAACCCTTGAATCATAACATGCTAAATCCCACCCTCCAGATGCCTCAATTGACACCTTGGGTGTTTAGCATCAATACTAAAAGAATTGCTACCTCGAGATGCACAAAAGACACACAAAGACCAAACACATGTCAAAAATTGCATTCAAACCAGTTAGCATTTAAACCCTTGAATTAAAAAGGCAGAAGCATTTCATTAGGGTACCACAAATGTGGCTGTAGGAATATTAATATTCTAGCCTAACATACTCAGAAGATGCACACAGAGACCAAACCGATGAAACAGCACACACTTACATGCAGAAAACATGGCAAGTGAGAACCACCTAAGCCTCACACATGCTCCTCTATTAGAAGCAGAAGAATTCACATGGGTGGGCAATTGAAAATGTGGATTAGCTGAACATGTGTGAACATACGACTGTATATAGGTAACACAAATACCTCTTTGGAAAAGATGATAGGGGGAATTAGCTGAAGCGCAGCAGCCCGACGTGAAGAGCAGGAAGCCTGTAGGTTTCTGGTGCAGGAATTATAAGCCATCCAAAGACTTTGTGCCACATCCTGCTGCTGCACTGTCTTTCTCTATCAGTCTCTCAGTGATGCCAACCAAAATCTTTTTTAGGACAGCAATTGCAAATACAATATAATCACCTGCTTGACAACTTCAGTATCTTTCATTAGGGTTTAGAATCCAACAGAGTAACATGAAGGAATTTTCATTAGTATGTATGGTAGTCAGTCCAATCCCTGCTTTACTCCTACCTTCGCATTTCTCTTCCTCATGGACATTATAGTATATGTGTTTCATAGTCATATTACAGCCTTAAAAGGCCTGCAAGCCAAGGTAAATACAAACATCAGAACACATGCATCCAACCCCCATCATGGTGAGGCAGATCACCTGACCTGGAGCAGAAACATTCTGCTTTCCAGATTCTTGTTGCAATGCTTCCAATCGGCCTGAAACTTGATTGCCCATGAGACCCAAGAAAATAGAGGCTGATTCTTGCTGCTTCTCTGTCAGTCCAACATACAGCATCCCATCTAGCCTTCTCTGCACCCTCCCAGCCACAATGAACTTCAGACAAGCATGGAAGTTACGTAAGTTCCTACTTTCAGTTGCAACAATGCTTAGTGTATCATGACTTCACTCACCCTTGACTTTCTACAGATAGCTGGACAAGGTTACCATTTGAGACTCAGAGCAGGAGCTACTGGGAACACCATAACATGAACCACCAAGTGGTCTCTGCCTGCTAAAGACAAGCAAACTTCCTTACACAGTATGAGTATATTTTCTTTACAATTAATGGGGACCTACCTTGGCCACATGCAGCACTTGATGGCCAAGTTGGGGATAACGCTCAACACACTTGCGCACCAGTCCTGCCTCTTTGATAAAGGAATTGTTTGTAAGTCCAGCCACCTGCCACAACCATGCAAACTCCAATCAACCGGACAACATTGACTACCGTTGATCCAATTCCATACTCCATATTCTAAGAGGAACAGCATTTTATAAAGGATTGCCACACCACTCTGATGCAACAGGTACCCCTAGAATGTCTCTGCAGCCACCGGTAACCCCATGTACTTGTAATCATCTGCTGAAGATTGAAAGAAAATATATCCCCACAAAATTAGAAAAAAAAATCTGATCCTGATTGTTGTTTCCAGAGAGAGGGAACAAGAAAACATGAGGTGTTAAGAAGACCAAAAAAACCTGAAACATAGCACCATTGTGAACAAGCTCATGAGCAACCGGGTGGTGGATGAACTCCAAGAGCGACATGACAATTGATGCTGCATCATATGATGTATTTGCTGAAGGAGCCATATGGACAACACGTCCCTCCAGCCTAGCATCACGCTGCCACCCTACCCATCAATAGTTGTTCCTAGTATGTATCCACCTTCTTCAATATACAACTCTTCCATCATACAAACACTTTTTAGACAGAGAACAAAACTGAGGCTTGCTCAAAATGCCACCTGATAAAGAAAGGGGCAGCAGAGAGGAAGCAATACCCGCATAAATATGTCTCGCTGCATAAAAGGGACCAAATATTTCCAAGGCCAGATACTGAGAGTGCTGACAAGATGTGTGGATTTGGTTTGTAGAAAAGGGTTTTGTCCAGGGAGACCTTTCTTCAATCGCAAAAAACGTGCTGCCACTTCGACTGAAAACTCATAGGTGCTCAGTACACGGTCCAAGGGGTGGCGCAAATTGGTCACAGCTGACGTGCTGCTTTGGTCAAGCTTGTGCATGATGCTGAAGTCATCGTGTGTTGAGAAGATTTTGCAGCTGGGTTGGCTGCACCCTCATTTCCTAGCCCAACCTGTCATTCCTCTAACATGCAGCCTTGTTTTTTTCCAAACCCCTCTATCTTGTATCCACATATGATGAGATAATTGCAGAAATTCTATCAACAATCCCTGTATCAAAGGTTTCCGTATAACAAAATGCACAGATGGAGACTGATCTACCCATGCTCCTCCATGATGGCTTCCTTCCTTCTGGACTAATATGCATTGAAATACTGCCTAGTCCTCACATTTGATAGACCACAGAAATTTCAAATATTGGATGAGATTTGTCATCAATAAGCAATCTAGACACAAGAGGTGACAAACAGAGAACTGCACACACCAACCTTGGATCAAAACGCAGCTTGTCATATGAGATCCGACAGCGTTCCTCTGATAGAAACAGCTGTTTCAGAAAGCTGTACAAGGATTACAAATAATTGATCAGAAATATGTAATTCTCAGATGCAAACTCAATTCTGTAATTGACAACAAATAACCTGATTCCAAAAGAAACTGCAATAGTGCACAGTCACAATACAGAACTTGAAATAGGTCAAATGATCTAAAGAATCAGTCTACAAGTTAATCAGATCCAAAAAGTTATGCTCCCCCTGAGATTATCCACAAAAAAACAAGGCTAGTTAAATGCAGTTACACACAGGAGGCATCCAACAAGGCATAAACATATTTAACTGTAAGTTAGCAACCTTTGAAATGTGTTTTATTTGATCAGATGATTTCAGCGTTTGTGGCAGAAAATAAATCAGCCAGCTATTACTCTGTGGTGAAATAGCTGGCTGATTTATTTTCCAAGGTGAGCAAATTCCCTGATTAAAATTTGTGCAGCCCT
>Ga0209611_10006132_pt1 | contig 19856 bp, 14 predicted proteins | sample S1TSphgellanicum_3_FD_187693 | JGI IMG/M metagenome (GOLD analysis project Ga0209611, IMG submission 187693) | Host-associated microbial communities from peat moss isolated from Minnesota, USA - S1T2_Fc - Sphagnum magellanicum MG (SPAdes) (version 2) | ecosystem: Host-associated > Plants > Peat... | reverse complement strand
CAAAATCTACAGGCAAACTATTGTAGCAAAATTTTCTACTAAAATCAAATCCAAGGTGGGTTTTTTTGGCCTTTAGTTTTTAATCATTACAAGTCCTATCTTTTGGTTTGATTTCTAATTTTTCTTATTAAATCTTTTGGGTTTTTGTAATATGCATTAGTAGAAATCAACCAAAATGTAACTACTTCATTTGCAACTACATGCGACTTGTAGTCGTTTCCGACTAAGTTTGGGAGTATTTATAACTATAAGATCAAATTTCAACTATTTTGGTCACTTTTACAACTATGATGCAACTATTGAAAACTTCATCCTATCAGTTGGATTGTAACCCTAAATGAGGTCACATCAACTTCTGGGTGTCACGGATCAAGGAAATGGACGGTTGGTTAGTTGAGCCGTTTGTTTTCGTGACGGCTGCTTTTACTGTACTCTTGGATGGGAAGCTTGGTCGATTTGGGAGAGGAGTGAGGTACTGGGTGGTTTGCATGGCGGCTGCAATGAATGGGTAAGGAGCTTGTGTGGCGGCTCCGAATGATGGCTAGGGTTGGCGATGCCATCATGGAGAATGGCGAGCTGATTATGGAGGATGGCTGAAGCTTCCAGAGAAAGTTTACGATGGTGAAGGAGAGGGATGGGGAAGAACGGGGTTCGGGGGAAGGCGAGGGTATGGAGAAAAGAGGAAGGAGTTGTTGAGAGGGGGAGCTTAACCGACTGATGTTTTTTTCCGCTACGTCTGAGGTCGAGTGGGGCTCTTATTGCAGAGATAAACGAGAGGGATTGGGGAGAGCGAGGAGGGGATTCGAAGAATGATCCGACCATCTCCTTTAGTTTTGTGAACTGCTGATAGCTAGAACTGCTCGCGCTGTCGAGGATGTACATGTTTTTCTGTGAATGAGAATCAAATTTTCCTTTTGAGATCGCATCTGTATGGAAGTGCATGATAGGGGTTGTGAGTTGTCGAATTGCTGTGTGGATGTGTTTGACAGTCTGTGAATTATTGAGGAGTCAAGGAGGATAGTGAGAAGCTCTGAGTGTTGGGCATGGAAGGTTATTAGCGGGTGTGAGCTCGATCTGCAGAACGTCGATGTCAGGGTCCGCATCAGTGGGTGTATGAGTCGTCTGTTTTCACTAAACCCTTTCTTTTGGCTACAATGTCACTTATATCTACATAGCAATTCTCATCAAAATCTTTCTTTCTAAACCTAAAACATGAGAACTAGCTCAGCAAATCAAAGAAACAACACGTTGTAGAAGAATCAAACATAATTTGTATTCAAATTCAACACAAATTCCAACATATGTCACACATGTTTAGAGACCTTCAAAGATGTATGGGAGTGAAAAGCTACAATAATGTCCTCGCTAACTTCATTGACTCTAAATAGTGAATAAAGGTCAAGTTCAAACATTAACCAACAAATTGAATGTCTAGATCGCAAAACCAAAAATCACAAGAAGACTTGGCTATGGTGCTAATTAGTTTAACAAAACCTAAACTGAAGGAGAAGACCAGGAAACCAAGAAGAAAGAGGAACATAAACAAAGAAAGAAAGAAAACCCAAACAAGGAAAGGGGAAAGAAACAAGAAAAGCAAAACTGAAAATCTTCAAGAGCATGATCTTTTGAGGACAAAATGAGCTTTGAAATGCTTAGATCACTTAGGTGAGAATCCTTTGTAATAATTCATTTCACAATTTATGTATTCAAAAACGAAACATATACATAATTAATCTGATGCAAAGAATTTCGGAGATCATCACTCTTCAAACTTGGCAAATGTCAAAAGAGTGGAAGATTGATTTTCAACAAGAGCGCTTCCAAAGTGTGTAGGACTTTGTCACAAATTGTTCTTTGTGGCTTGTCACATTATCATCATTGTGCAAATGTGATATAGTCAATTTTTCATTTTTCACTTTATCAATATAATCTATGCCACAAACACCTATGAACCTCACAAACAAATTACACCCATCCATGTATATTCATAGGGACTTGCTATGAATCACAAGTTTATATCTATTCCCATTCCTAGCAATGCACTTCATCTTACCCATTTCACTTTCACATAATTGTTTGAAACATGTAATTATTGGAATTAGGTGTGTGATTATTGGGATCATTTGCTAAGAGCATGTGGTACAAATTCAAACAACAATGAAAGCCTCATGAGCATAAGAGAAAATAAATAGGAGCTCAATGCATGAATGAAGAGGGAATACAAGGGAACAACCTCTTTAACAACCCCAAGATTTCATTTGCTTGAACTTGTGTTCTTTGTGGTGATGCATGGCCAATTCTGCAACCCAAACTTCCACTTCATCAACAAATTTGCACAAACCTTTCCATGCACAAATCAGCCATTACATGCAAGAGAAAATCCAAACTTCCTCACAGGACACACAAGATTACCAGTGTCATTGTAAGTACGTGTGGAAAATAACCTGTTTGCAAACATAAAGAACATATGCTGGTGAGAGTGGCAAGGGCAGAAGACATGATGGGTTATCTTTCTGCAGTCTTGTACATCATGCTGAAGTTGTAGTAGCTTGAAGAGGAGAAATAAAACTTGTACGTAGGTGCTTATCACAATACAACAGCAGCATCAGACCAAATTGAGAGTACAATTCTCTACCACTTACCACCAGTTTAGGGTAGGGTTGTCATCTCCACAAAGAGTTCTGTCCCTCACCAAAAGAGCTATACACTGTGCCCATTGTGCATGACAAAACACAATTCAGTTTGACACAGGCTGAATTAAGTGGGTAGATGAGAGACAAGGATCCATCAGAGAGATGCATAACACTTGAGGCAAATGTGTGATTGCACATTCTCTTCCAGCTCTGCAGGCTTCCTGATTATACAGATCCAAACTTTGAACATCTAGCAAGTGAGATATGGCCAACAGAAAAAATGTTTGTTTGAAATTTCCATGACAAGTTCATGCCCTGCAGCTTGAAATTCCATAACATGGCTTGAGGATGGAAAGACGACCTCATCAAACCAATAGAGATTGAATCAATCAGATCCCTGGTTGGTGACTGATATGATGGGATGGCATGTGTTAAAGCAATTGTCTGCTTGATGTTCTCCAAGCATTTGATCCTCTAAACTGAACTGCAGACAATGCCTCACCACTACATGTCAAGTGTTCTTGCATCTGTCTATTTGCACTTGAGCAATACAGGTGCTAAACACTTATTGAGAGCTTAGAGACCCAACCCAAAAACTACATCAGATCAAGATCAAGTGTACCACAGATTTCACCAGAATATCTCTTATATTCACTCCTGGTTCTGGATTGCAGAGACCTTCTGGAGAGAACAAGAATTACTATAAAGAGTATTACAAAGCAAGGCCTGTTCACATACACATCAAATCAAAGGACATAACCATACCTGAAAACAGTCAGACTGAAAACATACATGAACCCAAAGTTGGAACTCACAGGAAAGCAGAGATTGAACCAGAAGAAAAATGTGAGTATGATCGCTGTGTTTCCTCAATTTGATACCCCAAAAAATCCAAGATGTAGAAATTGATAAATCTGCCATGTGAGATATGATAGGGCCTTGATGAGAACTCTAACATTGGCAGAAACATCAGGTCTGATGTACCCTGAAGGAATTAGCACACAAACAACACCTGAGCATTTCTTTGATCAGCTGCTAAGAATAAGAATACATATACATTTTAAAACAATGCAATAAGAGCATCTCCACCACACCGCATGAAACATGCATTTATACTAACTTCTGCATGAACTTCTTATGCATTATGATAATGTGAAACTCACTAATGTGCAATACAAATCATTAGGATAATGTGACAAAAAAGAACACCTTGAAAGTGAATTGATTGTTGTGGATTGTGAATTAATTTCTTTGGGTTGGTTGATGATTGTGCTTGGCTCACATCTGAGAGATTTAAATAGGTTCTCAGTTTTTCATTTTCATGTTTATGGGTGGGGACAAATGAACACTAAACATTACACTAATAAGGTAACAACTCATTTTAGTGTTATGCAATGGAGATGTTGTAATAAGGTCAAAAACCTTAATTCAAGTGATGATGGTACATTGGAGTTATAGTTTGAGGGAGAGTTGATTTAGATTCCACTAAGGGGCGTTGTTTTGGACCACAATTCCATGTCAAATTCTAGGTTGATATCATTGAAAAAACACGTTCCAAATGCATTATTCATTCCTAAGGAAAAAAATTGTTGATGGCTTGGCATGGCAAAGCTTTGACGATGCATTGAGCACTTTAGAAGAACAAGGGAATGGCTCTTTTGTGGATTTATGTGTGTAAGATAACTCTCGCCTATATGAAAATGAATGAATCTTTTGCCCTTAATAATGTATTGATGTGAATTGCCATGTCATTACCACATTTCTTTAAAACAAAGAGCTAAAGAACACCTTTGATTGCTTAGACTTTCTTTATTATTTTTGAATATATTTGAGTCTTGCCTATTCTTTTTGGATCACCATTATAAACCTTACACCCAAGTAGGGGGTTGCCTTTGACAATCTTTTATATCCAATCCAAGGCAACAAGCAACAATGGGTATGTTATCTAACAAAAATAATGTCTCAATGATTACACTCAGGATGCTTAAATTTGTGTGGACCAATTTGCAAAATGATGGTTACAAATCTATGGAGATTGTTTGAAAAAAGAAATAATTTGGGAAGCATTTTAATTGATAAATGTTTTTAGTGCAAGAAATTTTATGAGGTTGTTTTGCCAAGGATGTCAATGGGATGGTGAAGTCCATGTGCAAGCATCATGACACATCTTAACATCATTATAAATATGTTCTTCTTGAAACCTTGAAAGGGCTTTGGAACATTGGGTTCGATTCTAACTTTTGAGATTGTATGTCATATTTTCCCATATATATTTTCATTCCAGCCTAGCTCCAAGCTTAATGGTATCAAGCTATGTATAGTAACGCTATGTGATTTGAAATGAGTTCTACATTAAGTTATGGATTCTTAAAGGCTGAAATAAGGGTTTCAACATAAGCATGAATATGATGGTCAAATATATTGTCAATGATAATATAAAGTTATGAGTTATGACCACATTGATTTTTTTCATATTCTTTTTGTTTTGCTAGAATATGGTTACCTCCAAAGTGTTGTGGAGTATCCCTTGCAATTTTTACAACATTAAAGATTATTTTATTCCTAAAGCAAGAAATTTGGCTTTGAAATGTGAACTGGAATGTTTTTTCTAGGAGTTCAGTCTTTATTTTGGATGGTTTTTTCAAATTCAAGTAAAAAAAAGATGTAGAAAATGTTGTGGAACTTGTTACACCTTGCCTCCAACATGCTAATTTTGTTGTTCTTATGTCAGGTACTCCAACTATTCAAATTTCATGCATAACCGAGGTGAATCTTGATAGGGATATCAAATGGACAATAAGCATGTCTTTTATTGAATGTTTGCTCCTACATACAATTTTGCACAAATGGACTAATTATGAACATTGATGTTGTCCACTATTTGTCTAAGAAGTTGATATCTCCTCTTGTTACCTTATTATCAATAGAACCTAAAATTGAATACCTATGTGGCATTTCGCAACATTAATCTTAATGTTTAACAATGACTTGGCCCATGAAATTAAGGTTTACATTTTGACAAGGTTAATTTAGATGGGCATTTATGTGAAAGGTTTTTGGACATTTTGAAATATGTGGATCAACCGTGACATGTTTGGTTGCCCATGACTATCTCCTTTTATCATTCTCATTAGTTTTCTTGTTCACAAATGTCATATTTCAAGTTGATCAAAGACAAGTCCTTGTTACGCATGGAGGGACATCATGGTAGGTGGTTATTGCCATAAATGTAAGTGTTGAAGTTCCTTCAATATGGATTTTCAATTGTTGTTGTTATTGTTCAAATTGCTCTTCAATTCTCTTATGTGGTTTAGTTTTTTTACATATCATAGTTTGGGGAATCTTATTTTTTCATGCTTGTTGTTGGTTATTGTTATATCTTGTTCGATCTTAAATTTCCATAATCTCATTATTAGGGATTTTTTAATAAAAAATCAAGGTTCTTTTAAATCCCAACAATTGAAAAATTATCACCAATTATGAAGATGTTTTAAATCCTCTTATACATCAATTGTTTTCTAAATTAAAATTGAATTGCATGTGGATTTTGTGTGGAAGCTAGCACATGCAATAATAGAACATGCCATCAAACTAGAATGGGCTACTAATCATTGCATTAATGTACTTCTAGACTTGATCAAAATCAAAGTTACTTAGATTGTGCAAGACACCATTGCCATTGTTATCAAAGGATACCCAAATATGTATGTGAATAGCCCCCTTATTGTGATTATTATGTTGTCACCTCCATTCATGTTATAACATTTGGAAAAAAAATTAGTTTCTTTTGGTTGTATTAGGTACGAGTTAATTATTGCAAGTCTCTATATGAAAGCATGGACATGCTTGATGAGCTAGAAGTTAAGGTACTCTTGGTTACCCTTTTCCAAAGCTCATTAAAATTTGAATGTGGTAGTTTGACATTGTGCTAAGGCATATACATTTTGTTAATTGATTCAAGAGTATATATATGGATGTTTTCATCTTTTTTATATTGTTAGTCACCACATCAAGGAATCGTTTTCCTTTTTCAACCTAATAAAATGTTTAATATAATGGATAGTTCAACCACCTTTCACCATTTATTGGTTTTGGGGTTGAAATGTTGCCAAGTTATGACTTCAACTATCTACCAAAGGTTGACTAAAATGTGCACCTTTCATGAAGGTAATAAACATAAACTAGAAAATGCAAGCATCAATGAAATGGGTTTTTAGGGAATATAATAAGTTTATTGACAACATTCATGAATCTCTAGAAATTTTATTTAAGATGTTTCTCAAAGATCATGAACAAGTTTAGTTGCAAGTGTTAATAATTGGTAACAAACTTTTCTTTGAAAAACATTTGATACATGTATCTCACCATTTATGTGTTGTTTATGAATAGATTTGATTTTATATCCTCATGGGCCCATCCAAGTGACCCATGTAGGTAGTGTTTTCATTGTTTATATTTTTAAAAAAATTTAGTGACGATGACTCATTGGAATTAGTTTAGGTAAGACAGCTTTAGATTCCTCAAGTCATCATAAATTGGACAATTCCAAATAAAAATTTGTTAGCTCATTCCCTAGTGAAGAGGAACGAAAAGGTGTCTTTTCATATTATGTATTTTTTTTTTTTTCCAACAACATATTCATAAGAAGATATCGAATACATTTTTCACCAATTTGCATACCAATTTTCTTTAATTGAATTTGAATTCAATTCAATTCAACTTAATCCAATTATTGAATTGGAATTGAATATAGATTCGATCAAATTTAATTAAAATTCAATTTCACATAGGAAGGAATTAGTTTTATTTCAACAACACTTGGAAATTTGTTCTTGCTCCACAATGATATTTCTTGTTTCCTTGTTTCTCAACGTTTTAAAAAATAATAAGGATTTATTGCATGTTACACATTGCATCATATCATCATTACCCTTTGGCTCAAATTCATCTTTCTCAAGGTTATTTCAACATTTCATGTCATTGACATATGAACATGACATAAGTTTTCTATGTTTGGGCATGAACATATTTTTTCTCCTTCATTGTGATTTGCATTTACTTAAGGTGTTAAACACCAACTGATGTTCACCTCATTATGTGTGCATTATGTGAAAAGAAACAATTGAAATAATTAATGGACCAAAAAGAGAAAGATGTATTATTTTCCTCAATACTTTTCTTATGTTTTTAAAGTTTTGGTTACAAATTTGTTTTGATATATGTTTTGATAATTTGATTAAATGCATCATATCATTATTATATGGTGCATGTTCTATGATACCAAACCATTTATACTTTTATAATAATTTTTTCAATGACATGAATATTCATTTTTCAAAAGAGAAAAAAAAAACCTAAGCATTTAAAATTTGCATATTTGTGAAATTATTTAACCAAATGAAGCAAAAGATAAAATCATTTGAAAATGCAATAATACAAAAGAAATTGATCAAATAATGGTTGAAGAGGTATATTTGTGAATATTTTTTATTTTTGAAATTCACATTTGACATTTTTTATTTCTTACAATCAATCTTTAGAAAAATTGAATAAGGATTTATGAATGTTTACAAGACAAATTCTAAATGAAAAATGTCATTTATCATTGTTACATGATTACATACATAATATGAAAAAATAAACTAAAATATTTTATGAAAAAATTAATGGTTATTAACTATCTATTGAAATAATGATATGTTTCACTATCCAAATTTTCCTATCATAAATATATAAAAATATTTTTGCATGAATTTTCTATTGAATAAAAAATATCTTTCTATGTATTCATGATTGATTAAGTTTTTGTCAATTAAGTCATCAATAGTGATCCTTTGATTAGTTTCTTTTGAATATCATTAATTATATGGATTGATGACCAACATTATCCTCATTACAAATGTCATTGCTTGATGATAAATCCTAAATAAACTTAGAATATAAAAAATAATGATATCTTGTTATATGAATTTACAATATCTTTGGAACTAATAGAAACCTTTAAAATTATTATTGACATTATAATATAAGATTAAAATGTTGTTATAAAACAAACATGATTTCATGAGATGAAATGGTTTGTATGCGTTTTAAAATTCATTTGATGATCCTTGTCCTTGTTGCAAATACGACCTTCTCAAAAAAACAATTCATCTTGTTTATTGCATAATTTATTGTAAATGGATGTGATTTTTATATTTACAATTTATTTATTAATTTAATACCTTGGCATCTTTGACATTAATTACATTAGCTGCAAAAAAATTACAAATTACAACAAAAAAATTCAAAGAAAAACAATTTGTGAAGTAGAATACATAGTTTTTGGAATATTCAAGATTTATTTTGGGACACAAAAATTTCAAATTTCATGAATTATTCTACAAAAATGTGTTGAATTTTCATTTATACTATAGTATTTAAAAGTACTTAAATAATCTTGAAAATATTATGAATCTATTAAATCATGTGTGTTTTTTACATCCTGTGAATATGTTGTGAAGGTTATAATTTCCTCTTGATCTGTGTTATTAATTGAATTAAAAACATGGGAGGATGAATAACTTGTTGGCATACAAACTTTACAAGAAGGAAACAAAACAAATAAATTGAAGAGAAAAAAAGAAAATGTTAAAAAATGATATAGTTTGTGCACAAATCATCAATACTTGCAAATTGGGTGCAAATTGAAATGGGCAAAACTTGGAAAACCATAAATGTTGATTTTTTCAATGTTTTGAATCATAAAACTTTGCCACTTTCTTGTGTAGTTTCAAATTATACATTACTCAAAGATTTAATATTTTGGTTAAATCAATTGCATGTTAATCATAAATCACTTGTTTTTCAACCTATTATCATTATGTATCACACCAAAGTTTTGAGTTTTTTCTTTGCCTGTTGTTTTTAAAAGTGTACGATTCACATTCAAATGCATTTTTGTTTCATCTTTTCATTCAACAAATACATTTTACAATTTAGGGTTGCCTTAAACCTTATCAAATAATACATTTTTGTTCGAAAAATGAATATTAAATTCTAATTAAAGTTTTCAACCTATACATCATGATTGCAAATTTTCTTAAATGTTTTTAATTTCAACATGTTATTTCATATGAAAAGAGTATCATGTTTTAATGTACTTTAGACCATTAAACCACACTCTACATTCATAAAATTTTTATTCGATTTGATATTAATTACTTTTCATAATGTTCATAATTCCAACAAGTGGTAACAATAATTTTAACATGTTGGGTAGATTTTGGTTTGTATTGAAAAATAAATTTACAATTAAATCAATATGAAATTTCATTATAAATATAATTTTAAAACTGATTTATGAAGATTTTTTAAATAACTAATTTTTGGTATATTTGATTTAATAATTATTTAAATAATAATAATAATAATATAAATTTACATTGATCATTTTATTATTAAATCACATATGAAAACATAAAAATATTAAAACTCATTTTTAAAATAATATTTTAATGGATATTTTTTTAATCAAAATTAAAAATATATTCAAATCAACATTGAAAATGATATATACATCAAAACATCTTATCAAAGTTGATAGGTTTACATTATTTTTTATCAATGTCATGTTTATAAAATTAGTTAGATTTAATAAACTTATTTTAAACATCAAATTCATTAATTTGAATTTTGTATTACTATGCATTACCAATGACGATATAAACTATTTTATTTTATTTATTATGTTTTCATGCGGTTTTCAATAATTTTTCATTATTTATGTCAATGTCAAATTTAATTTAAATTAATATACATTTCATGGACATGACAAAAAACATGTTTATTCTTTTCTCATAGGAAAAAGAGTGAGGTAGCTATAAAATGGAAGGTATTATTAGAAAATTTGGAAGGTAATTATTAAGGAAGTTAATAAGAAAAAATTAATTATAAAAAAAAGAAGTAATTAAGCTTGAAAATGAGGGAATTATTTTAAAAATTGTCTTTGGAGTGGTCCATGGATGACCATGCAAAAGATTCCAAAAAATCCCCCATATACTAGTTCCAATTACTTGTCACTGGAATTTAGTGGGAAATGGCATTTGACAATCTTTTAATATCACCTCCACACATGACTTGGCAGCTAGACATTTTATTTTGTCCCTTTTAACCACCCTTTCATTAAAATGGGTAAATATTTTTTCCCTTTCTAATTTTTTTCTTATCACTTCAATTGAATATATTGGCCCTTTCAACTTTGATCCCATTTAGAATTAATGAAGATTTGATCTATCATTTCAAAGTTTTATGAGCTTTTAAACCATTTTGCTTATTGTTAGGTCAAGTTTTTGAAAGGTCCTCAAATAGGATTTCAACTTAACAAATTTTTTCAAACTTAAATATCCTTATAATTAGTCAAAATTCAAATCAGTGCAATGTTTTGATTTGAAAATGACCTAAGTTTTGTTAACAAAAAAACACACCTAAACAACACCATAGATGATAAAAAATGGAGAAAAACAAAAAGATAGGAATGTTGACAAGGAATGACAAAATGACAACAAGAAATAATAGGAGTGTTGAAAAGGCACATTGGAAACACCAAAAATGCGAAGTTAAACATGAAAATTTTCTTTTTTTAGGCAATAGAAGGCATCAAAACCTTGAAGATTGAAGGCATTATATATAATGTTGAACAACATTGAAAATTACATAAGGGATGTTGTATGTGGGCTTTAGGGTTGAAAGTATTTTATATTTATATTTTTAAAACCAAGGATCATTGGGAAGCATAGGAAGGACATTGGAGGACATCATAAAGGCCCCCAAAAAAATATTTTTAAAGTAATGAAACATATAAAAAAAGACAGAATGGGTGTTACTAATATTAGTGTTTTAGTAGGTGAAAATGAAATCAAATACTTTAAAATTTATGAAAATGAAAATAATTTTATGGGTAATCTATATGATAATGGATTACCAATTTTTGGTAAGGAATTATTTTTAAAATAAATTTAAATCTATTAATATTTTGACTGTGTGTCAATTGACCACCACTAATAACATGAAGCAATGTGAAGCCCAAGTGATTTGAAAATGACAATTTAAAAAAAAAACTAATATAATTATATTGTAACAACTTTTTGGATCACAACAATTAAAACAATTTGAATGTTAACTTGTCAATAATGGTTTCTAAAAAAACTACCCATGATAATCAATCATGTTCTACCATATCATTTTAATTAGCCAACAAATGCTTTAGAAATATTTATTTGTAAACAATCAAGTGGATGAGTGTTGGTCATTTTATTGTGAACTTGTATTTAATCCTAATTTGTGAGATTGAATGCATATTGTGTACTAGGGTCTATTATCCATTGACTCTAAGGTTTGACCTCTTTTCAAACTATTTATATTTTAGTATGTCCATTTCCTTTTTGCCTCCTCATAATTTGTCACAATTCCTAAAGGACTGAATCACATGTTTTTAAGCTCACACACAACCAATTGGAACTTGGAAGTTTCATGTTTTCTTTGTGATTTTTTAATGCATTGGCCCTCAATTTTCATAAGATTTATCAAGAATAAATCCATGAGTTGCATTAGCCTGCTTGGGGAAACAACACATTATATATGAAAGGGAGGGAAAGGTTCCCAAGTGTGAATTTCCATTTTCAAACTTGGTTATGTAATAACAAGCTTTAATGATAAGATGTTAGATAGTTTTATCATGATATTGTTTAAATTTCAAGCAATGAACTTGATGACATCTTAGTAAAGAAACACATGTCCCAATATGTTAACATTAAAATGGTTTCAACCTATAATCTATGTCATGCAACCTATAATCATCTATATTTCTTCTCTTGGAACCACCTCAATCCAAACCAAAGACTCTTCAAAGCACATGACTTCATAAAGGCGGCAATACCATATTGGCAAATTTGTTTTTTAATCTCTTAACATGGCATCTTTGTTTCAATTTCCTTTCTTTCTTACTTCTTTGTTAGATCTAATTCAGCTCACCAAATTCATGTTGTTCATAAGTAGGCAACTTCAATGCCTTTTAAATTTCACCCACAAAACTAAACAATCAACCCTCCGTGAAACAACACACATAGGTAAGTCAAGCGATAGGCTAATGACTTTGAATTCCAAATTCTAAGCAAAAACATGTAACTTTGTTTTATGAATATAAAAATTTGATTCCTAACTTTTGGAACAATTGTGTTGAACATAAAATAAATGATCATCAGTAGTAGTGTGAGGCATTGTGGAACCCAAATGGGTAAAGAAACATTCTTAAATGCATAACTAGAATCCTTGATAACAAGAAAGAAATCAAATAAACAAATATAACAAAAATAATGTGCCAAAACCTTCTTTGTTAGTATGAGGAGGTTGCAAGTTGCAAGGTTGAAATTACATAAAGAAATGTTAGGACTTGTACACCCCTCAATAAAATTAGAGAAAACATGTGTTAAAAACTCCGGATTCTTGTTAAAAGAAGCATGTGACAAAGACTCCAAACTCTTGTTAAAAGTTCCGTGCAATTTGCATGTCATTGGCATGGTAGGTGTGCAACATTTTAGAATGTAGATGAATGGATAATCCCATCCATCCTAGTTCACCAAGGCAACATTCAAACCAATTCAATGCACCTATGCCATTGCTATATGCCTATGACAACATGTAAGTGCCAATCTACTACATAGTACCAGAACAATTTCGACAACAAATTGTCGAATAATTAATTAAATCTTAAATCTTAACTTTGGCACTTGGTTTTTTAATTCTGAAATTTTCAGTAAGAAATGGATATATAAAATAATAAACAGACTTTCTTCAAGGTTGTGGAATAGGGTAGTGTGTCCAAACAATTTGAGTCTTAAGTCTTAGTACTTGAAGGTTTGCAATTCAAACCTTAACAGTTGAACTTTTGGTTTTATTAAAATTTCGAAAGAAATGTTAAATAATTTTTTTAAAAATTGGCAAAATGAAAAGTAATTTAATTTATGCCAAATATGTTTTTAAAAATGATATATTAGAAAAAAAAAAACTCCTTAAAAGCTCCCATTCTAGCACTCTTATTTTTTGGCCACATAGGTTTTTGTTTTCACACCTAGACACAGGATTATTCCTCCACATACCATGTAGGTATGTATATTTGTGCATATTTTCTACACATATGTACAATATATTTTTAGAATTTTTATATTTGTGCATATTTTCTACACTAATATTATAAAAGAAATTCTAAAATCTAGAAGTATAGGGGAAGGCCTGCTCCCTGAAGGTCAAGGTCCCCTAATTTGAGGGTGGTGGTAGGCTGACCCTGAAATTAGGGGCCCATTTGCATTAAAAAGTATCTAAAGGCAAAAGAAGAATTATAGAAACTCAAATATTTCACCATGCAAAAATATATATCTTCAAAAAATCCTCTAAAAGAAACCAAAATCCTTCAAGATATTATTATAACTCTATTATAACTAATCTCAAGTTTCAACACAACCCAAAATATATCATCTTTCAAAAATCCTCATATAAAAATAGACCTATTATTATTACGTAGGGGCCTATAAAAAATCCCTTAAGCTACTATACTCTATAATGAATCTAAACACAATATCCTTCCCTCGGTAGGCAAAGCCAAAAAAAAAAAAACCCTTGTAGCCTAGTAGAACTACTTACTACTTCTTATGCACACATGAAAGATTCAAGGTTGTCATGTTTGAAATTACAATTTCATGTGGCCTTGAACCAAAAAGCTTTCTATTATTCTTTAATTGTTACCCTCACAAAATCCATAGGCGGCCAAGAAGAAGAAGAAGAAGAAGTCGCAATTGGGGTGCTTGCACCATCTTCAAAGGCCTCTTCCTTTTACACCTCGAGATTTTGAAATGGCTACACAATCCATATTCCAAGTACCATTTCTCAAGTTTAGGGTTTCACAAGTTTTGTGAGCTTAGAGCAAGTGGGTCCGTCCACCCACCCACATCACCTCACCTATTTGGGGATGTACAAGTACTCTAAAGAGTTTAATTGTTTCCTCGGCCCCATCCATAGACATGGAAAATATCTCATTCTAAAAAAAAAATTTCCAATGATACCCAAGGATCCTCTGAATGTGTTCCCCAAGTTCCCATGTGTTCCCCAATCTATTCCCAAATATCTAGGTTTATTCTAGGAATTATTTTATGTAGCCAAAGTGAGGATCATAGATAGGAAGATGCCCAAAAAAAAAAAAAGTGGCAATCATCCCTAGGAAGATTTTGTTCCCAAATCTGGCCCTGTAAACTAGATATGAAATATCAATATTTAATCATCCTTTTATATTTTTGGCTACACACTCAAATCTGGATATTTTCTACTATTTTTTAATTTTTTTCCTCACTTATGGTGATTGAAAACCTCCAAAAAGCTTTCAATTTGGAATTTCTGATTTAGAATTTTGTTTCTTGGTGGATTTTTTTTTTTAAATTTATTTTTAAAAAAATGTTGTCCCATCTAGCACCTCACTTTATTCCATATCTTTTACCCAAAAGTCTACCCTTGTTTATAAAATTGTATAACAAAGGGTTACATAATCTTCTATTTTGGGAGTGTTCATCATGAAATGTTTTGGTGTTATGGGCCAATCAAAGAGACCCAACACAAAGAAAAAGATTTTTGAACGGGGGGAAGAAGACCCCATAACTAATTAATAAAACTAATAATAGGTACCCATACTCAAAGAGTAGTGGTGCAACTATTTGTAAACAACTTCCAAGAAATGTTTTTTTAGTACCTATTTCCTTTTAGTTGTTTAAATTTTTTTAAATTACAGTATTTCAAGTGGGCTTTTTATTTATTTATTTATTTAGTTTTTATATTGTCAAAGGGTGCTAGTTTCACAAGTGTTAATGCATTCCAAGAGGAGTAATATTTCTTTTATTCTTGGTAAAGAAATCACACAACACTTTATTAGCTTTATCCTGTACATTTCTAATTCTCAGGGCGACCACAAGAAGCCAAGTGCTAAAAGACAAACCCCTCAAAATAAGGAAATCCCAGGTTGTTTTACCAAAAGGGGGATCTTCATATCTTCTTCACCCTTGAAGGTCAAGCTCCAAACCAAAAGGCTCAAATGGCAAAATGCACTTCAAGCCTCAAAACTCCTCCTCATGCATCATTGTATGAGATGGAATAACTAATAACTTAAGGGGGGTTAGGGTGGGGACTCATATCATATGGCAAAGCTTAAATTATGTTTTGCATCTTGGGACACTTAGTGTAAAGTTTGAGATCTACATACATACGTCAAATGATCAATTTTTTGTAGTATTAAATAGTTATCTAACTTATTTTTTTATTACCCTATTATTATTTTAATATATACATATTAAAGTCATCCTATATTAATTATAATCTATTATTTTAAACTATTACATAATTTATATTATAATTAAATTAATTATTTGAATAAAATATAACCTATTTTTAAACTAATAACTTACATTTTTATCTAACAATCAATATATTGCACCTTATATTTTAAATCAGATTTTTTTTTTTATATACTAGTTTTTGCAATTTCCCATTGTATTGTATTGGCTTGGTCATTACCCTATAAGTAAAGCATTAGCAGCAGGGCATTACACCCCAGAATGGCCTAGAAGAAGAGGGATTGCTTCTTTTGGAAAATGCAACTTCACCTATTTCATGGAGCAAGAAGAAACCTCAAAAGGTTATCACTTATAACATGTTTTTGCTTACACTTCCATATGGCCAAAAACAAGCTAAAATTACATAATGTACAAAAATGGTTCAAGATTCATTGTGTGGACATAATAAGCTGCACCTCATCAACCTTGTAGCCTAATTTTATCTGTGGGTCCCTTCTTACATGAGTGGGGGAACTTTGGTTTTTAGCCACAATGGTGATCATCCCTAGGAAGATTTAGTCAAATATGGCTATAAATCATAAATAAAATGAAAATATTTTAATCATCCTTCTATGTTTTTGGCTACATAATGAAAATCAAATATATGAGTTTGACAATTTTTCCTTTTCTTTTCTTTTTTTTTTCCCCTCATTTTTGGTGACTAAAAACCTCCAAAATCACTTCTTTTTCAAAATTTGAATTTCTCTATCGGGTGAAATTTCGCCTGTAAAAAAAGAAGGCTAATATGAAGCCTTAATCCTCTTTCCACATTGCCCATTATGAAGAAAATACCTTAGCGAAGCCTATCTTAAGTTGAATGAACACAATCCGACTTTATAACTTGCCAATGAACACAATTGGACTTTGTAAATTGCCTATATAGGTACCCATGCACAATCACCCATTGACCCAAATCAAATTCATTGGACCTTTAAAGGTAAAAAATGTCATGGAGGAAACAAAATTTTGTCAAAGACAATTCATTGGTAATTGTAGTACTTAATTATGTTTTGTACATGTGTAGAATTCAAGAAACATTGACATAGAGGAATGGAGAGTATTAGGTAGTTGAATGTGGGCAACACCACATATTCACATTTTAGATACAAGTCATAATAACAACTATAAGTTACTTCTAAATGGCATTGGGTAGTTTGCATTTAAAACTAGTGTGGCATGTGCTGTTGGCCCAAGTGTTACCACATCCTCAACTGATTTTTCCTTCCAAAACCTGGTTTTTCGGAATTTATTTGAAAATTTTCACGCTTAAAAATCAATACCTCCCACATTCTGAATCCAAATCTTACCAAGTAAATTCCATTAAATCCTGCTCATCAAAATCTCTCCAACAACACCAAAGTCACATTCCAATTGCTCTGAAATTTTCAGCTACAATTTAATTTAATTTTCAGTGAAGAAATCATTCAATATTCAAATTTTTTTGCAACAACACCAAAGTCACATTCCAATTGCTCTGAAATTTTCAGCTACAATTTAATTTAATTTTCAGTGAAGAAATCATACAATATTCAATTTTTTTTGCAACAACACCAAAGTCACATTCCAATTGCTCTGAAATTTTCAGCTACAATTCAATTTAAATTTTCAGTGAAAAAATCATTCAATATTCAAAAACTTTTGCACCGTAAGTCCAAACGTCATGGAACCAAGCCCCATGCACCCCACCCCTCCCTCATCAAGAGCTCTTCAAAGAAACCAAGAACACAATCTGAAGCATCACGGTTCAGTGGGTCTCATAACTACAATACAAAACAGAACAAAACAAAACTACCTTCCTTCATAGATGGATCATTGCACATCAAAATGTTTGACACAAATATGATGGTGACACACCCCCTTAACCTTGCCAAATGTTATTGATTGTACTTGCATTATGGAAATTCCCCATTATGAATGAACTTGTGATAAGAGCTTCACAATTTCCCATATGCATTCCCTTCCTCATTCCTCATAACTAGGTCCAAGTAATGGGAATCTTTTCACACGTTGAGACATAATGTTTCATTGGTAGGACAACCATGGCCACTCATTTGCACATAACAAACAAGAATATGGATGGAATGCAAGTTGACCCAACTTGTAATTGAGGCTCACCACAAATTGGACTATTATTAAAAAAAACACATTATTTTCATATGTATAAATTTTAAAACTCTCCATCATGGGCCCCCCTCCTCCTCATCAAAATGGGGAAAGTTCAAAAGTCAAAATTCCCCCATGGTATTCATTTCATTCGGTAAATGTCTTAAAACTTTACACAACCCCAATTTCATCAAATATTTTGTGTGGAGTTTGTGTGTTTAAAGGTTTCTTCTTTCTTTTCTTTTTTTGTCTTGGTGAAAGTTTTGGGAAAATTGTGATGTAATTTTAGTATATGTGTTATGTAATTTTTTTTAAATTTAAAGTAAACGTATAGCATGAAAGTTTTTTTAACTGTTGGTGATTTTCATTGGTGTGAGATGGTGAAGAGACATCTCAAAGTTGAATGGTGTGAGAATTAAATGGCATGGTCAAATTAAATCATGATCCAAATTTAAGTGGTCTTATCTAATTCCTCATGAAACTTGGAAGGCAAGCCATCAAGTGCATGTGGAGAGGAAAAAAAGGTAATTTAAAATGCCCCAATGGGTGTAAATAATCTCCTTGTATAAGACAAACACCATGGTTCCATGGTTGAATTTTTTGTTATATTAGCAATGGGCAAACAATCTTATTTAGGGATCACATGCTTAACTCTTGCAAAGACACATTTTTCTATACAATTTGTAACTTGCCACTTTTGTGCAATCAAGTTGAGCATTTTTAGTTGCCTATTTTGAGATGAACTCTCACAAGACCAACACTTATGATATTCTTTTTGCCTTCCCATTGCTCTCTCTCCTTTTGAATGTGGGGAACACATCCCCCCCCCCTCCTCTTTTTTTCCTCCTCCAATCACCCTCTCCTTTGAAATGGGTGGATAACTCTTTTTTCTTCTCCAATAATCACCCTTTCCTTTGGATTGGGGAGAAAATCTCTTCTTTTCTCCTCCAATGGTCCTTGGCCTTTGCAATTGGTAGACAATTTTATTTTCCCCACTTCAACTAGGCTCCCTTTCCTTTTGGAGTTGGCAAGTGGGTAAGTTGTGTTGCAAGGGGACAAAAGCAGATCTATAAATAGATTTGTAAACGGATATGATAGGTTGGTTGATATGTTTGAAGGCCTAGGTAGTTATTGATGTCCATGCTAATTAGTTAATGTGGTCAAGCAAACAAAAGTGAAAGCATTTATGGACATCATCACATTTCTTTTGGAATGGGAGTTTCATTGATTAAACATAACCTTGTTTTGTAGTGTATTTTACATGAAATTACAATACAACAGCAACAGTTCCAACTAGAAGAATATGATGTGAGAGAGATTTTTTACATGTTTAAATAAGAAATCAAACTTATTTTAGGTCATGATTTTAAAATTCAAAGTAGCAAATTATACAAGCTAAAGTTTTGAATGTTCAAATTATGTCACAATTTGTTTGTTGGTATGTATTGGAATGAGTGATTTTGTTTTTACAATTTTGTGGTGTCGCTGAAATGGCAATCATCCACAAGTATGTTTAGCCAATTTTGGAGATACTCAAAATATGAAAGTAAAAATTTTTGAGCCCCCTTTCATATTGTATTCAAATGTGCTAAAATTTGACAATTTTGTAATAAAATTTTCGTTTTTTGGTGATTTTTTTCAAAAAAAGGAGAATTTGTGACAGAATCTTCCTTTTCAAAAAAAAAAAAAAAAAAAAAAAAAAAAAAAAAAA
>Ga0209611_10006131_pt1 | contig 19856 bp, 14 predicted proteins | sample S1TSphgellanicum_3_FD_187693 | JGI IMG/M metagenome (GOLD analysis project Ga0209611, IMG submission 187693) | Host-associated microbial communities from peat moss isolated from Minnesota, USA - S1T2_Fc - Sphagnum magellanicum MG (SPAdes) (version 2) | ecosystem: Host-associated > Plants > Peat... | reverse complement strand
GGTGTCTTGCCAAAAGGCAACTATGGTAGGTATTTGTGGGTGCAAAGGAGCAGCGAGTGCATGGGCATTACCAAGCACGTTTTACACAACAAGCAGATGTCAAAATTGTGGTTAATGGCATTTAAGAGCTTCTGCTATGAATAATAATGGTTTTGCTCTTTATCAGCAATCTATTAATATCTCTAATCAAATTGAAAAGGTGAAGATGTTCCCCGCTACAAAATTTGCATTTTATGTATGTAGTTCTATTTTTTTGATTCAGATATACTAGACTAATTAAGTTCCCTTAATTACATGTGATGAATGTTATAAAATGTTACATATATACATTGTTGTTAGTAGATCTTTGAGAAGTAGTGTGACAATTTTTACTAGTAAGATCTCCCAAGAATGTTTTTTAGGCATCCAACACTTGGTGAAAATGGTTTGAATATATCGCGACACCTTCTCATGGCATATGGTTGACACAATCCAACTATTGGATATTGTCAGGTATCATTAATGCAAAATTTATAATCCTCTTATTTGATTATTTTGAATTTTAGATGGCAATGAAATTGTTGTAGCTTTTGTAGTTAGTTTTCAAACATATTTACGTTTTTCCCTTGTTGCAATAACTCAAAATTTTGGACTTGCCAAATATGAGACAATGTACATGTCATTTAAAGACTCTACTAACTTCTTTCAATACATGTCATTTAAGTTGATTAATATTATCATGTTTGTGCAAGCCATGAGCTTTCTTGCAACTCTTTTGCTCCTTCTGATGCTAGAGGAAAATGCTTTCTGGTGAGCTTATGATGATTGAAGTTTCTGCTTTCCTTTGAGTTGTGAAGTGAAATTGATTTCCTAGTAATTATAAAGCTAGTATGCTAATATGTCATCCCTCCAAGGATTTCTCCAAGGAATGGAAAGGTGGAAATGATATATGTTTTCCAATTAATGGTCAAAAATCTTGAGTTGATGCATAAATCATCAAAGCACAAATGGTTTATCCCTGCTTTGTGATCAAATGGTAGTTATCATTGAGCTGGTACTAACCTTGCAAGTTTGCATTTGTCTGAATGGTTACAGGTTAACTTCAATTTGTTTACCTATTATATCCAAGACTTTGGCTGGTTTAATCAATAACCACAAGATTTATCAATTGAAGTTGTCAATGCCTCTAACACAATTTTATATCAAGTTTTGTGATGTGAAGGTAAGTCTTCATGTTTATGGACTTGTTTGGAGGGGAAATATGTGTTGGCACTTATACATCTAAATGGTGATGTATGTTTGCTCCTAAATGGTGATAGTTTATTTGTGCAAGGTTATTCATGTAGGAAGGAGAATCTGCATTTCAACCCTAAGGATTCAACTATGGAGCCTAGGTTGTTTCAAAAGATGCAAATTGCAGCCACATCAACTCTAACAAGTTGCTGGTGCCATCATTGTGTTTATATGTGGATCATCTAGTTATTCAAATTAAGTATTGTTGATTACATTAAAGTAGGAACCCATGTTCAATACAAAACATTTTTCCATCTTTACAAAACTTAAGGTGAGTGTGCTCATTGAATTTTTATTAGCTCAATGGAAAGCATTTTCCATGTCCATTTTGTGTGTGATTAGTGAGCCATGGTAACCCTAACCTTAGAACATTGTTAATTAAATGTTAACCTCAATTCATAATGTTAAATTAGGGTCCATTATTCCTTTTCAATAAAAATGTATTTTACAAATGATTTAACATCGCCACGTGGCATGTTTCCATTCCTTGATCTTTAGAAGATGTGGCAGATTTGAAAATTCCATTCAAAATGTGACACGTGTCAAGATCCTTATTTTTGACATCTGATGATCAGGATATATCTAGGGTTTTTTAATAAATATTTAAATGCCATGATGCTCATAATGAAACTCGTGGCACATTTCGATTAGCCAAACACAAAAGACATGGCAATCTCTTGGCCATAAGATTTAAACAAATCTAGATCATCCAATATCACAATCTGGGAAAATCAAACCTTTTAATCAAATGCCACGTTTGTAAATCAAAAACATAGGAATTGATTGGTCCAAATACTAAAAACCATGCCATGTGGCAATAACCCATTAGTTAATTAGAGAAAAAACATGGCCACTCCCTACCCACAAGATCAGGAAAAACTTGATCTTACATTGTCTTACCACATGTGACAATCCCAATGTGTTGAATCCAATGACCGAAATAAATTTGGAAAGATTTAAAGAACATAATTTAAGTATTTCAATAGTTAACATGTGTCTCCACATGGTTGGAGGTTGGATCCACCAAAATAGTTGCAACTTACAGTCGCAAAATGATGCCCCATATACACTATGTATATACTGGCCCATCAGATGAAACAGTGTATACTAAATTTAGCCTTCATCTACCATCTGATGACGTCATCTTGATGTAATGTTTATGCGACTATTTGTCGTCTACGACTTGTCTTAGGCGACTACTAGATAGTTAGTTGTAAAATGTTTCTTTCGACTAAAAAACAGTCGTAGACACCAGTTGCAAATCAAGTTTTTTCTTCTTGTTATACCAAAACCCAAGCCTAGGTTGATGTAGGTGGGTTAGGAATATGGGAAGGTATTGGGTTAGAATGGTCATGTAGGTTTGGATTAGATGAATTGGATGTTTGACAAGAACGTTAATGAAATTGTTGCAAAAAATTGTTGCAAAAAAAATATATATATATATATTTCAAAGGATTGCCAAACCCTAACTTTGTCATAGCCTTGGATGCCATCATCACTACTTTATTGGGTTTAACACAACTTATACACTATTGAAAACTATTGTGGAAGAATTAGGGGCCCAAAAACTTCTAGTCTTTTATTCTTTGGATTATCGAATTATAGTAACACCCAACCTCAAAAACATAAAAACACCCTAAATTCAATCCTTTGCTCAAAAGAAAACTAGTAGAAATGAAATGTAATCCATGCATAATTATTTCACATTATTGTAACAACATATTTGCATTCCAATATGCACATTCACAAGTTTTACCCTAATTCTTCACACTTAATTCTGCAGTTCATTAAAACACCATATTCATGGTTATTTCATATAACCTAAATTTGCACTTCAGAATACAATGCCAAAAAATCTAGAGATAAAATTACAATTCAATACATTACATTTTTTATATTACAAAAATTCACACAATAATATGGACATGGAAATTATTGCAAAAGTCTGTACTTTTCATTTTATTGGAAAAAATCCATTTGAATTACAACAAAATTCCATGTTATGTGGAAATGAAATCAAAACAACAAAATAAAATCTATGGTTTATCCAAAAACAGAATATGTGGTTTTCTACTACAAAGTACCTACAACTATTTTTACTTCCTCCACACTGTGTGTCTTATATTCCTTCATGTTTCCCCAAATCTTCCCTCTTCAGGTAGTTCCAAGTCCCATCATGATTCAAAACCAACAAGAATTCAAAATTCAAAACTATAATGCTCCATGAGTAGTCCCTATCCTAATGCCCTGCTCATCTAAATCATGTAATCATCCTACCCCTTAACATTACCTCCTCTATACTTTGGATTTTGTCCCCGAAATCCTTAGAAAATGACAAAAATGAGATGAAAATTTTTTGCAAGCTTCTAAGCATATGTCTCTTCCATTATAGTTTCTGTAATCTTAACTTGTTTAGCAACCAATGGTTTTATACCCACCTCTAACTCTGCAGTTCTAACCTCCTTCTCCACTAACTTAGTCTATGGTTATATTTCCAATGGTTGTATCTTGGATACTTCTTTTTTTGTTGCTAGAATAGACTCCACCTGCTCTTGTTCTTGAGTTATCGTGGGTCTTTCTCTTCTTGGCCCCTCCTCTGAGGTCTTGTGGTTTTTTTATATGTGCTTCCTCCTCCTAAGTTTTTTCTCCTCTCATGTTTTATGGTTTTTCGATCTACACTTCCTTTTCCTGAGGTGTTTCGTTGGGTCCTACTTCAAACTTTTCATCCTTGTTCGATGTTTTTATACTTGTTGGATTGCCACAAACAAAAATCTGGAAAATTCTTTTGATAAACTTCCAACTTATACCTCAAAATTCTTTCATGAACTCTATGTTGAGCTAGATTTTTTTCGAATTCCCTTGTAAAATACTCTTTTGTAGCCTCCCACCATTCTTTAAATTTTATTTCAAAACCTTTCATCTTGTTTTCTGTCCTCATTAAAGTATAATACTACAACATCTATTCATAATCCTCTAGCCTTTTCTTGACACCAATTGGGTCCAAACACTTTTTTTGCTCTTGTGCAACCTCTAACTATGTTTATAGTTGCTATAAATTCCTCTAATACTCCTTTTCCTCCACCAACTTTTCCTTTTTTGCCTATGTTATCATTCTTTTAAGCTTTTCAAAATTCAGCAAAGATGCATTCTTTAGATTCACCAATTCCAAATCTATCAAAACATTTTCCTTTTCCTTCTTTTCCTTAATTAATGCTTCCACTTAATTTCCCAAAACCTTGTGTTGTTGCTTATAAAACAACAATGATTCCAACCACTTTCTCTTTATGGTTTCCCAATCTTCAGCCTTCTGCTTCAACTTTTGCAGTTTTTCAGGTTGTGATTTCATTCGTGTTGTGTTAACCTTAAGCTCTTTATTTTCATCTTGCAGTTCCTATAGGAGTGCTTTAATCTTCTTTTCATTTTTTTGCCCTATTCTTCTTCCAAATTTTTATGTTATGCTTATGCTCCAATTTGCTCCCTAACCCAAATTCAAATGGAAATCCCTCTGCAAATCTTGGTCTATTAATTAATACATGTAGTTTTGATGGTCTAAACACTACAAAAAAAGGCTAAATGTCCATTCCATCTATTTGTAATCTAGTAGCCTATAGACCTTCCTATGTATGTTATTGTTGCTATTGCAAATGTTATTATAAATGTTGGAAATGTTGTGGATTTACAATGGTCTCCATCTAATCTTCATATACATCCCCATTAAAGTATAAATGTTTTTCACCCTTTGGAAACCCTATTTCTTGTTCCCCCTTAACTTCCTACCTTTGTTCCCTTAGGTGTCTCTCTTGTGGAAATTTCATCTGTGGTACTTCTTGCCTCTGTTCCCTCAACTATCTCTCTTGTGGAGATGTCATTTGTGGTACCTTTGTAGTTTGTTTAATGACATGTACCATTGTTGGCACTGCCCATACCATTGTTGGCATTACGAATGGTTCCACTCTACCCCTCATCATTTTCTATGCCCTTACATTTGTGCTCTCCTGTTCCTTTCTCACTCCTAAGCTTGAGGTTCCTCCTTCTTCAACTTTGTTCTTCCTTTTATGAACATTTTTTTAGAGAGTCTATTGTAGGCTTCTTTCTTTTTTCCAATGTTGTTTACATCTCCTCCCTAATTTTTTAAACCTTGGTTGATGGTTTCTATGGATTCTCCTTTTGATGCACAAACAGAAACCAAAAGATTTATACTAATACCAAAGTAGACTGACAAGTGTCTTTCTTATCCCCCTTACATATTTATACCACTGATCTAGTTCATTACACAAACTATTAAATATAATATGTACCTAATCTACCTTCTGCCCTTTTTATGCTTTCGTCAATGTTATATCATTTTTATTGCTAAAAAAATGTACCTTCTCCCTCTAATAAATAACAAATATAATGGTAAGATATTTGACAAAGTATGGCAAACCCAAACTCTTTGTTCTACAAAATAATTTGTAGGTGCAAGTCTACAACTCTACAATGCCTAGACCCAAACTCTTTGTTCTACAAAATAATTTGTAAGTGCAAGTCTACAACTTTACAATGCCTAGACTACTAGTGACTTACTGACCTACCCTTTCGGTTCTTCTACATACCCTTCCACACAGATTCCAAAAACATCTACAATCAGTCGTTCACTAATGACACTTATCCTTATGCCCAAAGTAAATATCTACGCCTTTGATCAAAAATATGTTTAAATTCCAACATGACATTGGGCATCAATGCCTCCCAATCCATTGAAAACAAAAGAACAAGCCCTACTTTAGAAGCACAATTTTCTTCCTCAACAATATCCTTCCAATTCGTCCTTCTGCTCAACATGCTTATCATAATTTTGTTTTGTTTGTGTCCACATGAATGCTTAGGATCTAGAATTTTAATACCTTTCTCTAGAAGTGTCGTTGTGTCTAAGATTACATGTCTTTTTTTTGCTACAACTTTCAACTCATTCCTCTCAATCTCCATTGCCCTTCATTATGCTTTTATGATTGCTTGCACCTTTGTGGATTGTTATATTTCCACCTGCACTTGGATAGTTGTACTTCCACCTCAACAATGTTCTCCTCCCCTATGTCCTTCTACATTGTTTATGCTTCCACAAAGTGCTTCTCCACAACTTCGTCTTCCTCCATTTTTTCAATGAACATTAGATCTACTAATGTAACCCCTGGTCTTGTCTGCTCTCTTACACACCAACATCTTTTGCTTCTACGTTAAAACTCAACTACAAATGTTCTTGTCATATCTATATCATGAATTGTTGTTTGTGAAAATTATATCTTTTCATTATACGCCTTCCCTTCTACACATTCCAAAGATGATGAATGTGACAACAACCTTACAACCAATGGTTGAATATTCAACATGCCTTCATGCTCTGCTTTTTTAAATTCATTTTCTACTTATGTTCTTCTTAACATTTCTAATGCCTCCTCCTCCCTCCATCTGTGCTCACTACTCTACAGTTCCTTTTCCTTTGCTATTCTTTGTAGTTTTTCAATCGCACTCTTTACACTCATGTTGCTTTAAACTCTAGAACTTCGAAAACGCTCACAACCTCCAACAACAAACAAAAATCACTTTTGATGGTTACCTTGTTTTTTTTCATCCTTGAACATCCTGCCCATTGCATTCATTTTTTTACCTACATGTTGTCTTTTAATTAACACATGATCCTTACAATTAATATGGCCCATCACTATGAGTTTATGTGTCCTTTGTACAGCCATGTGTAAACACTTCGCTTCATCATTAAAAATTAATGCCTTAGATTCCATCTTTCGATTAGTCCACATCTCTAATTCCCTCCTTTAATTGTATGGATTCCACCTTATTTGTCATGTATGCCTTCTGTTGATTGTGCCCATTTATTTGCTGATTTTGTCAACTCATCTATTGATTATGACAATACATCTGCTAACTATACAAACAACTTTGATGATTGCGCAAATACCCCTGATGATTAGGTGAATACTTCTGTTGGTTTAGCTGATACCCCTAACATATCGTCTTCAAATCTCTGGATCCCAAATCCTTCACTTTTGTAATTATTATTCATGGATTTGTTAGTCATCTATAGATCGAAAATCAATATTGTGTTTATTGTAGGATCTTTCATATGTTTTTCATCTTCAATACTCTACATCTGTGGATTCTATGTTTCACAATTTTCATTGTCCTCCTCCATATCATAATTCTCCACCTAAAGTCCACATGCACTCTACTCCCAATATATTGGCATCTATTATTCTTGTTTCTGAACTTCAAATTCCATGTACTTGTAAGGTTTGAGCTTATTCACATTGACCAACATAGGGTTAGTTTCAAACTTTTCAATGGTCACCAATAACACAATGTTATTTGGCAACACATACTATACTATGTACGGTCCAAACCATTTCCTAGTAAACTTCCCTAGGTGTGACTGATTGCCCTTTGAAAACCACATAACATAATCAACAAAATTGAATTATTTTTTTGGATTCTATAATGTTCTATTCCAATGCTAAATTTTTGTAGTTTTTGTAGCATGCATTCTAACTTCTTGCAACTTTTTTAGCTCTATAATTTTACTAGTTAAAACACTCATTAAAGTAATCTTTGTCATTTCCACCAACAACTAACATTATGTATTATGTGGGCATCAATGGATGTAATCCATACACTAATTGATATGGTGTATACCATGTTGCTACTTTGTATATATGCAATCCTATATGAAAATAACATTGTAGACCTGATATGTTCTATTCTCACTAACTAATTTGGTCAACAATGTCCCAAGTACCTTGTTAGTAGACTTAGCCTGCCCATTCCCTTAAAGATAATAGGTTGTAGAACTCACATATTTCGATAGAAAATGATCTATCAAATACTTGATGGCATCATTAGTGAAATGAACTCCCTAATTTGTGACTATAGTCAAAGGACATCCAAACCTAATTAAATGCATTCATAAAGAAATTTTGTTGTGACTACTGTAGTGTTAGTTCTTAATGCTCTTGCTTCCACCCGCTTGGTAGCATAATCTATGGCAACAAAAATATATTTGTTCCTTGTATATCTTCCTATTGGCTTAATTGGCCCCTCAAAATTAAGTCTCCATTTCATAAATAATTCTTCTAAAAGACTTGTGACCAACTTTGTAAGATTTTGAATTGCCAATCCTCCTATTATTTGACATGCATCACAAGATTTACAATAGTCATGCACATCTTTGTACATAGTTGGCCACCAATATCCAACATCCAATATTTTCCTCTACTTTATTTTAGTTGCAAAATGCCCTCCTAATGGTCCTTCATGTAGTTCTTTCATCACCATTTGTGCTTTTGTGATTGTCAAACATTGTCACAATCTGTTGTTCTCACCCTTTCTTTACAATTCACCATTCTTCAGTGTGAAATGTTTAACTCTCCTGGCCAATTTTTACTTCTAATGTACCAATAATGTGCTTTCAATTTAACTTGTTTTCAAAAATTCTTTTATATCACCCATCCATTCAAGCTTTGTGTAAAACAAACTTGCATATGTGGTTTGATCCTACACATATGTGGGTTTTGTAATGTCTAGTAGTCTTGACAATGCATTTGCAACTCCATGGGTTCTACTTGGCTTATACACTATTATGAAATCATATTCTAAGAAAAATAACAACCATTTAATTATTCACTCTAAAACTTGTGGTTTGTTGACCAAATAGACCAATGCCATATGATCTACATAAAAAACAAATTTATTGCCCAACAAATAATGTTTGAACCTATGCAAAGCAAAAACCATTGTTAAAGCTTGTTTCTCTATTGTGTTATAATTTTATTTTGCTCTATTCAGAAGCCTAGAAGCATTCACTATTGGTTGATCACTCTTCCCTATTACATTCTAAGATAGGATAGCCCCCATAGCTAACAAGGACGTATCTATATGAACATGAAATTCCACTTGCCAGTTTGGTGATATTAATATTGGTGTTTCAATATACTTTTGTTTAACCAATTCCTAAGCCTTTTGGCATTCCTTTGTCCAAAGAAAAATCTCTATCTTTATGGTTAGTTTAGTGATAGGTGCCATAATAGTAGCAAATTTTTTGATAAAACATTTGTAAAACTATGCCATCCCATTGAATACTTGAATATGTTATGGATTTTTAAGTGGTGGAATGTTTATTATTACTTCTATTTTCTTTGGATTTAGTAATTTCCCTTCTTTGGAAATAATAAAACCCAATATCATCCTTGAAAATACCATAAATGCACATTTGTTTGGATTCAAATCAATGCCATATTTTTTGCACTTTTGAAAACATAATTTGAGATCTATAGATGACTCCCCATGTCATTATACACTGTAAAGTCATCCAAAAAAATCTTCATAAAATTGTCCAAATATTCTCTAAAGGTTTTGGTAACAACTTTTTGATATGTTGGAGGTTTGTTTTTAACTCCAAATGGCATCACCTTCCATATAAAAACCCCCCAATGTGTAACAAATGTAGTCTTGTATATGTCTTCTTGAGCTATAGAGATTTGATGATATCTTGAATATCCATCTAAGAAAAAATATGCTCCATACCTTGTTATTGTGTTCAGCACTTCATCTTTGAAAAGTAATGGGTATGGATCCTTCTTTGTGTTGCATTTAGTTTTTTGAAATCTATACAGATTCTCAATTTGCCATTTTTCTTGGGTATTACTATTATGGGTGACAACCATGTAGCTTCTTCCATAAATTGAATAAATCCAACTACTAATAACTTGTTTATATCTTGTTTGACTGCTATAACATAGTTTGGATTTAATCTATACTTGGCATGATGTGCTAGTGGTATAATAGTGTCCAACTCAATTTTGTGTTGTGCTAGCTCTAGTGGAATCCCTTTCAAATTTTTGTATGTCCATGCAAAACCATCTTTGAACTCCTTCAACAATTGTTCCAGTTCTAATACCTTGCCTATTTTTAGCTATGCATTAATTTTCACCAATTGTGGTTTTACATTAATTCCCAAATTGAACTTTATTAATTATTGATCTTCAGTTAACATCCATCAAACTATCTATAATTCATGTGCTTTGATTTTTGATGGAGTTTCATCCATTGCCACATTCCCTGGTTGATGGCTATAGTACGTTTCCAAATACACCTTATCCTCTAGAGCTACTTCTAGTTCATATATGTCCAACTATTTTCTTTTCTATGTTCTGTACTCCAGATCCATGTTTTAAAATACTAGTCTTCACATTTGTATCCATGATCTCCACATCTATGGTTCTCATAGATTGAATTGTCTCAGGTAAATTGATTGTTCTTATTGAGAACAATTTTGGTTTTATAGCAAAGATGATATCTTCTTCTTCATATGTGATGCCATTCTAATAATTGTAGCACAGTAACATTTCTAATATTCTTACTTCACCCCCCAAATGTTTGGTGACTGTAATTGTTTTAACTATCCCATTCCCTTGTATGGTACTAGTGTTACCCCCCCCCAATCATGTGCCACTTTAACATCCCTCAATCATGGTCTCCTTAACAACATGGAATAACTAAAATCTACCACACTATTTTGAAGTACAATAAATGTAGTTATGTAAGGAATGCCATGAACATATATTTTTAGATCTTTAATCAACCCCATTGGTTTTGTAGTTGTTTGATCTACCATCCTTAAATTATATAGTGTAGGTTTAAGCTTTGGAAGCCCCATCTTCAATCTCAACTATTCTATGATAATATTAATTTAAAAACCTCCATCCAACAACACATCCTCTATTGTATTCTTCCCAATCTCTACTTGGATAATTGTTATATGATTGTCTATTGTTACAGTAGTTGTCCCCACCTTTGGTACTGAAGAACCAACTTGTTTCTATGTGGTTGCTCTACTTAAATTTTGAATTTTCTCTAGTTTTAGCTTTTGCCGAAGATGTCTTTTTAACCTAGGAGTTATTTTAAGCAATTGTCTCAAGTTCAAATTATAATTTGTTTCTAGCATTTTTTCTAGAAAAATTTCTTCTACTGTGATTGGTTTTTCTTGTGAATTCACTACCTCCTGAGATTTTCATGCTTGCACAAGAGTAGTATTTGGCTCTTCGGCCAAGTTGTGTTCCATCCCTCCATGGATGTGGATGGCCCTTTTATCTAGTTGTATGTTTTCTAAATCTATTGAATTGTCTCCACCATTGACTTTTTCAATTGTTCTTTTTTCTCCTAGTCAACAACACTCTTTGCTTTCCTTGGCTTTCTATCCTTGAACACATGTTCTTTAGTTACTTTACTTCTTGTGGTAACATTAACATCCACCACATTCACATATGTAGTGATTACTTTTGTTTCAAGAACATGTTAAACTTCTACTACTACCATAGATTTCCCATGAAACATCTTTTGCATTTCAACAAACTTTGGAACATTTGTCATCTTTTGTCCATTCAAAGCATAGATGTGGCATGCATATGAAGATGTTTTATGTGGTTTTTGACTTAGTTATGTTACCTCTATGGTTACCATTGTGGTCTACTATTTCTTTTTTCTGCATGTCTCCACATTGTGATTCATCATCCCATAATTTGTGCAATGTTTATCAATCTTCCCTGTATTACTCTGTGTTTTTGCTAATGTTGCTTATTTGGTATTTTATGGTACTAAAAGTGCACTCCTTTTATGCCTTTTTCACACAACATTGTCATTTCCTTATGTTGTTATATTGTTAACCACTTCATCCCTGTAATCACAATTCTGAGGTATGATTGTAAATTCGCTCTAAGCATAATAGTCAAAAAATTGTTTGTGGTTGGTACTTGTAAACCATGAATCGACTTCTAAATCCATTCATAGTAAACCTCCACCCTTTCAATTTCTTCCTACTTCATATTCTTTAACTCCATGTATATTTGCTCGTCATTTTGAATCTTCCGATGGCATTTGCAAAATGCATGTGAAGATCTGAAAAAATATAGTCAAGGAATTTTGACATGTAATTATGACACCAATATGATGTTATATCTTTTAGCATATAGCTAAACGCATTGATGATATATTTTTAAAAAGTCTCTACATTTTTTTTAATTGCATAATTAAACATTCTAACATGAACATCTAGATCATCATATTTTTTGAGGTTAGGATATTTAAAAGCTATTTTGTTTTGCCTAACATAATGGCCATCTTTGTGATCAGGAATTTGTGCAATTCTAACATATGGTTTTTTATATCCTCCTCTTAGATTTAATGCGTTTGTATTTCTATACCTTTTAACAACCATTGATCTCATCGGTGGTCAATATGTAGTCCTGTTCACATGAATAATCATTATTAGATTGGTAAACACCATATGAAGTGTCCCAATAATTCCAATAGTTGTTGGTAGTGCTAAACTTCAATTTAGATTCCTTCTTGCCAAGATTCCATCCTATCCACTATTTAATTTTGTTGCATATCCAATTAGTGCTCCCCTTTTGACAACATCCATGCTGGGCGCAACAACTGTTTCCACTCTTGTGGTTGTTATACTCGCATTGAATGATTGAGTAAGTCGTACTCTAGTAGGTTGTTTCTGGGTTTCAACAACTACTACTTTTGACACTATTGGTGAAGTTGTGTTGATTCGAGGTTGACGATGTTCCATTTTGTGGTTACTCATTGGTATCCTCTATGGTGTAGAATGTGGATGTGAATACACCTTTGGTTTTCTACTCTCGATCTAAATAAATGGACAAATATATCAATTCTACGTTCCCAATTAATTTCCCAACTCCATGCCTTTTAATTTGTTTTGGACTATAGGAATTTTTGGTTCCTTCCTGTGGTTGATCCATTGATGTTCTTGCCACATTTTGTAACTCCACATGTTTAATAATACATGCCTTGAAAAGGCATAAAAGGACAATCCATGATTGCATGTCTTTCTTCATAGAATGCATAGACCCTTGAAGTTAATTTATTTCTGAATCCATAGATTCATGATCCCATGTTTCAATTGTGTACCTTGTTTGTTCCAACTCTAGATTCCCTTGATGTAAGTATGATTGTGGTATTTCATCCAACACACTCACATGTGCCTTTGCATACTCAAATGATCATAGGTTATTTTCTTTAGTCTCCTTAACCACATTGATATCGGTGTTTTTTCCCACCTACTAGCATTACACCAAAATGTATCTTAGTTCATTATGGGTTTCATTAGATTTTGAGTCAATTTGGACATTTTTACCATGGTGAAACTAATCAACCCCCTAGTGAACGGGGACCAGTTGTAATGGATAATGAATTGATTCACTAATACCTAGTGAAACAAGGTTATTTTTAAGTGAAATACAAATTTATCAAACCATTCATTTGCTAGTTAATTAATTATGCAATATGGAAATCAATTTAATTTAAATTATTTAATATATAATATTATTGATAATTTCATGATTTTTTAGCCTATGATTTATCGACATGTGTCATTACTTAAGCTAGGTTTTTACCCTAGCCTACGTACGTATGCCATGCGATCAACTTACGCACATACTCTAGGGAACCAAAAAGGGGAATATTCAGTCAATTTACTATTGTTGATCACACACACACCACTTGTGAAGTTTAATCGTTTAACCTCTAGAATGGAAGCAAACATCCCTACCACCAAGCCACCCCACTTGTTGTGATAATATGTTACATTGCATTCTATTTATCAAATACTTCATTTTAAACATTACAAAAACATAAACTTTGAAAATTCATATCTTAATAAAATTTTGTCCAAATGAAATGATTCAAAGTTTGTTTTAAAAAATTCAATAATGTACATAATTAATTTTTTTTCTTTTTGAATAGAATAACTATTCAATAACATTTCAATGACCATTTTTTTGAAAAATAAAATAAAAAATAAATGGATAAGATTTTTGCTAATATAATAATATTATTTATGTTAGGTTATTTTCAGCTATTATAGGGCTATTTTTCATTAATTTAAATTATTTCACCTTACATTATTTATGGCTATTTATGGCTATTATCAATTAATTATGATTATTTCTAGCTATTTCACCTTAAACTATTTTTGGTTATTTTAAGTTTATGGCTATTTTAGCCTATTTCACCTTAGGTTATTTTCAGCTATTATAAGTTATTTTTGGCTATTATATGTTATTTTTGACTATTGTAGGTTATTTCATTTTAAGTTACTTGTAGTTATTATAAATTACTTTTGGCTATTGAATGTTATTTCACCTTATGTTATTATTAACAATTTTAAGCTATTATAGGTTATTTTATTAATGGTTATTGGTAGTTATTTTATTGGTGGCTATTATAATTAATGACTATTGGTAGCTATTTTATTAATGGTTATTATATTAATGGCTTTTGGTGGCTATTTTATTAATGATTATTAGTAGTTATTCTATTGATAGTTATTGTTGGTTATTCTAGGTTATATTAAGAGTACTGGTGGTTATTGTATTATAAGTTATTGTTGGATATTTTAAGCTATATTATTATAGGCTATTGGTAATTATTCTATTATAGTCTATTCTAAATTATTTTTCATAGGCTATTATTAGCTATTTTACCTTAGGTCATTATATTATATTTAAGATTATTTTAAGTTATTATACTTAAGATAAAATAAGTTATAATAACATAAGGTAAAATGATTATGAATAACCTAAAGTATAACTTGAAAAACCATATACTAATTTAAAATAAAATAAAATAAAGTATAGCCTAAGGTTAATTGAATAATTTAATTTAAAATAACTTATAAGCCTATAATAAATTACTTAAGATACCTTAAAATAGAATAACATATAATAGTTTAAGGTATAATTTATAATAACCTATAATAAATTATAATAATATAGGATATAAGTTAGAATAATTAAAGTGGTTTAAAATAATATAAGGTATATAATAAAGTAACATATATAGGGTATTTAAAACAACATTAAAAAACCTATTTACCATAGTAAATTATGTCAACTAGTAATGAAACATGATGTTTACATAGTGATATTATAGTGAAATAACTTTAACCAAGGTGAAATCACTAAAATGTAATGAAATTATTTCATTTTTAAGGTACCATAGTGATTTAAGCTAATGAATTACATCCACTTTTATAATAATGCAATCTTCCATTGGTTCATAGTAATATGGAAATGTAGATTAATACACAAACTTGGGTTATATACCTTTTGTAGCATCCCTTCTTCAACTAGTCACCAACTCTGGACTTGAGATTTCTTGCAGTTGATCAGGTATTATAGAAGTCCTTATTCCGTCTTGATCTTTTCAACTTTAAACCACAAATTGCAAATGAGAAGAATATTACACCCACTCATTAGGGTGAGTAGTTGACTACATCTCTGTGTGTGGAGATCGTTGTTTATAACTATGCTTTTTTTGAAAACCCCTAGTCCATACTTCATGTCGTACCACCTATTGTGGTAAAAATAACATGTGCCATGCAGGTTTTTCTCATGTTTCAGAACTTGTCTATTCAACATTAGATTTCAATATGGGGTTTCTATAAGCCTGACATACTCTTCTCCATTTTCAAAATTTTCTTATGTTTACTTTCCAGTGACTTGATGATTTGCCTTTAAGTCCAATTGTTGTTGTAAACTCCAGGTCACCATTCGATTCATTTTGTTTCACAATTTTTTGTCTTCAAAATTTGTAGATTATTTTACAATCCTTACAACGTCAATTGCTTAAGCCTTTGATATTTTGTAACAATTTTTTTTAATTTCTAAATTGAAAAACAAAACCATTCATCTAAATACTTTTTTTAACATTACAACAACAAGATTTGTAGAAAACCTTTTCATTATTGAAAGAAAAAACAATTTCCCAACAAGATGGTTGCCAAATGGTATAAATGAAATTCAATCCTTGCAAAATTATTTTACATTATTGTACAACAAATTTGCACTACAATATGCACATATTCACAAGTTCTGCCTTGATTTTTAACACACCTAACTCTGTAGTTCATTAAAACATGATATTCATGGTTATTTCATATAACCAAAATCTGCACTTCATAGTATAATGCCAAAAAATCCATTTTTAAAAAAATAATTTAGTACATTACATTTTTCATACTACAAAAAATTCACACAATAATATGGACATGGAAATCATTCCAAAAGTCTATACTTCTCAATTTTACTAAAAAAAAATTGATTCGAATTACAGTAAATTCCATGTTCTATGGAAATGAAATCAGAACAACAAAATAAAATATGTGGTTTTTGACTACAAAGTACTTATAGCTATTCTTACTTCCTCCAAACTATGTGTTTAATAATCCTTCATGTTTCCCTAAATTTTCCCTCTTTGGGCAGTCCCAAGTTCCATCATCATGATTCAAAACCAACAATAATTCAAAATTCAAAACTACAAAGCTTCATGAGCTATCCTAAATGCCCTGTTCATCCAAATCATGTAATCGTCCTACCCCTTTAACAAAAACCCTATCAAACATATGATTGGTCAATGACTGGCCATTATGTATTCACACGTTCACATTTATAATGCATTTTTTGATTTCTATTTCTTTTTCTTTTTTTGTTATTTTTCCATGACTATGACTGACGCACTCCCAAGCCTCTTATCGAACCCACTTAAGGGTCCAACTATGTAAAGTTGTGGAAAGTTGGGACTTGAGGGTCGCTCCCGACTTCCAGCACTAAAAGGGGGTAGAGGGGCGTGCTAGAAGTCCCGGGATTAGACTAGGAAAAGGGACTAGATTATCAAGTTTGAATTTGCATCCAAAACCAACCACAAGAGAGTTAATTAACATTCGGGAACACCTTTGGGTGTTGGGACAAGCCACGGGCACTTTGACACACAAGATTCACCATGGCCCAGATTCGGGGGAAGCCACCATCTTCCCCCATATAGTATTCTCTATGTCTCACCGCAGAGGCTACATTTGAATGGCTCTTTTTATCGGGACTCCCAAGTTGGAGTCCTGAAACTGTCTCGAGTTGGAGTTTCGAGACTTTGGATGTTCATAGCTCCTCGCCCTGAACTCGGATCAGGACGAGGTCTGAACCACTTGCCCTGAACTCGGATCAGGACGAGGTCTAAACCAAAGTTGTAGCTCTCGTTGAGAGCTTTTCAACACCGTGTCGCACTCCTTGAGGCGACGTTGGGAAGAGGTCGATTCTCGACTTTTAGTGGTCGGGAGTCAAACTGCCAGTTTGACTCCCGGCCTTTCTTTTGCCCATAACTTGGGCTATAGATGTCCAAATGGCCCATGCGAGGCCATTTTGGGCATCTACACTTCAAGACCTTTTCATTGATATAAAAAACGCACCAATGCAAGGAGATTTGACCTCTCAAATCGTCTTCTAAATTTTCGGGAGTCGTGGAGGACTCCAAGTCTCCCACTTTTGGGAGTGTGAGTTGCATTCTCACACTTAGCCCCAAAGTGGGGTTGCGACAATGACAAAAACTAAAAAGAACCAAGATTGTGGCAAAATCTCTCTTTGTGGTAGAAACCTTATATTGTGCTTAATTTGTAGTTAATAATTAGATTCTCTTGGTGATAAAAAAAAATTGGGCTTGACAAAAACAGAAAAAAAGGACCCACCACAAAACAAAAACACAAAACCCACTTCCCTTGGGCTCTTCACCTTTGTTGTTTTGTTGCCTATTGATGTTGGTGTTGCTCTCATCATCATCCTCCTTTATTCCAAAAATCATTTGCTTTCAAATGCCCCAACTGTGCCCCCAAAATCTAAAAACTACACTTACAACCACTCCTATTAAAATTGCAATTGGAGTTATAACCTATCCTTTTTCTTCTGAAATTGGAGCTAGACATGAATCTTGGAACCCCTTTTTCCTTTTTCTTGAAAGCCTCCATTACAATTTTTTCTTCTTTTGTTTATCTTTTTTCCTCTTTACATATCTTTCTCTTTCTCTTCTTTCATGTGGTGCTAACAAGTGAGCACATGGAAACAACAATAGTAGTAGTAGCAAAGTTGCCACCACCACCACCATCACCACTCATTCTCCAAAAACCCTGAGAGCCATATACTTTTGCTTATGCATATTGCTTGCATATAAGGGGTTGGTCTCTCTTGATAAAAAAAGGTAAAGGTGTAGGGTAGTCACTAGTGTTGGGGCGGAGGGCGAGGGGGTTTGGTATGTCTATTTGAACATACATGTTTGGTGTTAAAATCAAATTTTTTTGAACTTGTACATGAGTGAAAAAATAATCAAATGCACATTTTGTGATCCTTGTCAAGAAATATGTAAAGTAGCCATAAACTAAGTCTTGACATATTAAATTTAGAAATATTAGTTATCAATATGAACATGTTTTTTGAATTTATGTTAATGATATTGAAAATCACATCTTTAAAATATATTGAAGTGAAATTTTCAAAAATTCATGCTACTGAAAGTTCTTGAAGGATGCATAAAGTGATCTCAGTGTTTTGTTGAGAATCAAAAAGATCATGAAGAAAAACCTCATTTAACTGATCACAGGCAAACCAAACAAAAAACAAACTGAATGAACCAGGACTAGAAAGAGAGGTTGGATGAAGATGAGAAGCTTTGTTTGTGAAATATCCACTGTCGATGACCAAGTTGTGGCCTGAGATATATGGTGAGTCATCACTAGCCAAGAAAAGAGCAGCCTTTGTAATCACTTTAGGAGTCAATCTTGCACCTGCAATATTAGAAAAGTTTTCTAGCTTGACCATCTTCTCCAATTGTTCTTCACTCAAGTCTGGGTAGATCTCTCTGCAGAAAAGCCAAAGCACAGGTGAGTTGGGAAAAGCACGGGAACTGATCAAATAGTACGCGTTAGGACACGCATTATTAGAGTGTTAAGTTCCAGAAGATGCTAACTATCCAAAACTATTCAAAACCTTCATGTTTAACTTTTCGGGTTTATACATGATTTATTTTCAGTTACAACCTTCTCACTTTGAAACTCTATCATGTGTGTGAAGTTTGAGCATTGAATTGACTGACTACATTATGTTGCAGATTATGTTACCAGCTATCAACATCCCTGCCCATCACCTTAAGAGTCATGGACACAAGGTGGACTTTCATAAGGTATGGGAGCCAATACAATGAGTTTCTATCATAGGACTCAGCCATGATGGTGCCTAAAAGCATCTCCACCGGTGCTCAATATGTGACTCCAGACAGTAAAATTTATTGCGAAAAAGTCAAAATGTGTTGGTTTAGCTCAGGTATTTGGTTTTTCTGCATCAAATTTGTGCAGCTTGCCGTGGTTGGTAAAAGGTGCAACTATGGGTTTGTATGTATAATTGCGGTATTATACCCATGGTATTATACCGCTGTATTATACAACTCTCTCAAACCGAATGAGTATTATACAGTCCGAATGAGTCCGTTACGGAGTCCAAATGAGTCCGTTAGTAACGGACCGTTACGGAGTCCAAATGAGTCCGACGTGGAGTCCGTGGAGTTCAGACTTCAGAGAATCAGAGGGTTGCTGGCTTGCTACAAAGTGTGAGATTTCAGATTTGTCATTGTCTATTCGAAATGGGGAAGCCAAAAGATGCTATTTGGGAGAAGTTCGGAGCTTGTTACAGGCA
>Ga0209611_10006127_pt1 | contig 19862 bp, 14 predicted proteins | sample S1TSphgellanicum_3_FD_187693 | JGI IMG/M metagenome (GOLD analysis project Ga0209611, IMG submission 187693) | Host-associated microbial communities from peat moss isolated from Minnesota, USA - S1T2_Fc - Sphagnum magellanicum MG (SPAdes) (version 2) | ecosystem: Host-associated > Plants > Peat... | reverse complement strand
GACGGCTTTTGTCACGCTTCACACCTGTGAGGTTTGTTATGTTCTCACATCAGGTTTTCACAATGTGTTTTTGTTTACAGCATCCACACATGAGTGTCTTTGTGTTTATCTGATGTGAGTCCAGTTTGCAAACTTTAAAGACTAGGTAAATGATGCTGTAAATATGTAAAGTTTTCCAATTGTATATGTATTAGGTGATAGACCAGTGTTGGTCTGGTATATTGGCAGGCACCTTAGTATCAAAACTGGTATTGATACTAGTAGCAAGGTAGGAGACAGCATTGTACCCCAAACTGATAGGCAAGTGTGCTTAATCATTGGACAATTCCATTCTAACTCAAAACCTATAAACAAATAAACTTAAGCAGCAAACAATTCCTAACAAGCTTCTCACTGCCTTCACACTTCTCAAGGCTCTGCCCCTTATGGCATGTTGATACCATCAACAATTGAAAAAAGGAGTATTCCAGGAAGTTTGAGATCACAAGTATACTAATCAGTGTTTTTTTATTGATAAATTTTGTATGTTGCCACAAATATGTTTTTGGAGTTTTACTCCTAGTGTAAATTCAACTAAATTTGTCATTTTATGGGAAAAATCAACCAAATTTTTACAACAAAAAATTGGAGAAAAACCATCATAGGAACACCTTAGGGGGTGGTTCATTCTTGGAGCGCTTTTTTCCACCTCACAGCGTGATCTTCTATGTTTTGGGTGGTTCTTCCACTCTGGGAGACAGTTTTATTTTGACCTGAAAATTTCGATTTTGACTTATACAAGGGGTTTTTTATGAAAAAATGACCCAAATTCCCCAATTTTTTTTGATAAGTTCCAGTAGTTAGGCAAGAATATAGAAGGATTCTGGTTCTTTTCTACTTTCGTATCTAGTATGTAACGAAATCTGGCCAAATCATCTCATGATGATTGTCGCTTCAGCTACATCACAAAATTGAAAAAAAAACCCAGCTTGGACAGGTTCTTCCATTTTCAGAACCTTTGTCTCTCCATGTTGAAGATTTTATTAACTCTTCCTCTTAGAATTGCTGTTTTATTTTATTTTTTTCATAATTTTATTATTTCTGATTTTCATTACAATATATTAGTTTTTCATTGTAGCATGGACTACATCAGCAAAATTTTCATGCAAGGAATATTTATTACACAACTAAAAGTTACATAACAAACTCAGGGAATTTGTACAGTGCAAATTGGGGGTACTTTACAGAGTGCAATTTTCAGCTTCAGCTTGGAGTGGGCTTCAGCTTGGAGTGGGAATTGACTATCCAGGTGTAAGGCCCCACCTTGGTTTTCAAGGCATAATTTTGTACCCTTAGGGTGACTTTATACGAGGGTCCAAGATCCAGGGACCAATGAATTCAAGCAATCTTATTGGTCGAAAGCTTTAAATTGGTCCCAGGGCCTTTAGATGAGGGTACAAACACCAAAAAGTGGCAAATTGAGGCTAAACCCACATGGCACATGTTTTGGAGGGAAAATCAATTGGTTTGGACCAAAAAACAATGCTAAAAGAGAGCTCCTAATTTGGAGAACCAAGAATCAGGCTAGGGACCAAGGTATAGTCCAACTCAAAAAATTCAATTTGCTTCAAATGAGTCCAAATTGGTTCCTAGGAAATTGGACCTTGGACCCTGGTCTAAAGTGGGCATTAGTTTGTTATGTAGGGGAAGGCATTGTCGTCAGTGCCTTCCACCCCTGGACGTCAGACTCAACCCTAGGTCCTGGGCTGGAAGGCACAGTGCCCTTCCCATTAACAAAAATTGAAAAGTCATAACAAATTAGAACGCTGAAACTGATTGAAGAAGCAATCAAAGATGTTAAAAGAGAAATTTACATCTTTGATTGCTAAGATTCTAAAAAAGACAATAGGTATGAACTAATGAACCCAGGTATCACCGGCTCACTTGGTGGTCTCTTCAAGATGGTTTCTCTTCTTCCGAAGCTGATCACTCACCTATCAAACAAAGCTCATTGCTTGCTCCATCAGTTCTTGCTGACTTTTGGAGGAGCAGCCTCTTTATTTTAGGTGGGACCCTCGGACGAGGGCATTACCAGAAATGGGGCCTGCGCTTGGATGGCCCCTACCACACAGGCGCCTTCTTCTGGTAATGTCCTCATCCTCACCCAGACAGTGATCTTTAGGGGGTGTCCAGCATCGTGCGTTGTCCTCGGGCCATACCCTACTCCTACAAGCAGAGCCAATAAAAAACTGTGTCATGCCGAGCATTAGGAGGAAAAATAAAACAAAATAAAATGCAAATGGCTCGCGAGTCATGACAATACCAGACATAAATCATATGGATGCTGAACCTCGTCTTAAATCCTAATTTGAACGGCCACGATCCTCTGCGAGGCCTAAACCCTAAGCCCCAGGACCGCTTCGTGTCTCCTCCTCTAGCTCTTAGATTTCCGGCATGGTACTAATAACTTTTTTCTTTCTGGTTTGTTGGGTGGGTTGAATCGGCTTGTCCGTGACAAATATCAAGATCGTAAGACGTCATGGCAGCTGCAGCGCGGCCTCTAGTGACAGTGCAAGGAGGGGAAGGAGAATATGCAGCATCGGCAACTCTGCCCGCGGTGTTTCTGGCACCCATTCGACCAGATGTTGTGCAGTCTGTGCACACGTCTCTTGCGAAGAACAAGAGGCAACCCTATGCCGTGAGTACGAAAGCGGGACACCAGACATCTGCGGAGTCATGGGGTACCGGGAGAGCTGTATCGCGTATTCCTAGGGTTCCTGGAGGTGGTACGCACCGTGCAGGTCAGGGAGCGTTCGGGAATATGTGCCGAGGAGGTCGGATGTTCGCTCCGACCAAGATCTGGCGGCGATGGCATCGGAAGGTGAATCTGAACCAGAAAAGGTACGCTATTGCGTCTGCATTGGCAGCCTCTGCTATTCCTTCCTTGGTTCTCGCTAGAGGTCACCGCATCGAAAAGGTTCCAGAGATACCTCTGGTTCTTGAAGACTCTGTGGAGGCCATTGAGAAGACGTCTGCTGCAGTCAAGCTGCTGAAGAGAATTGGAGCTTACGAGGATGTGGAGAAGGTTAGGGCCAGTCATAATATCCGTGCCGGTAAGGGAAAAATGAGGAATAGGCGGTATGTTTCTCGCCGAGGCCCTCTCGTTGTGTATGATTCCGAGGGTGCGAAGCTTATTAAGTCGTTTAGGAATGTCCCCGGTGTGGAGATCGTTTCCGTGCACCGCTTGAATCTGCTTCAGCTGGCTCCTGGTGAGTTTTGCTCTCGTCTTGAATGTGTTGAAAGGGCATTTCCTAGGAATGCTCCGCTGCTGGGTGTGGCAAGCCCTAAAGGAAAGATTGTTTGCAACTATATGCCGACCCTGATAATGGCAAATTTTTCTCAGTAGCCCTGCTTTTCTTCATAAAGTATCTGGGAATTCCAGATGAGCATGGGAACATCTTGACCTAACCAGGCATTGCTAGAAGATCATCATTACCAGAGCCTTTGTATGCAGGAGAGAACTTTGCAGATAAAGCACAGCTAAAAAAATCATCAGTTTGTGGTAGGTTCAAAAGTCATGCTCTTTTTTTTTTCCTCAGAAGTGAAAAGAAGTATTTTTTAGTGATTGGCAGAATGTTAGGAAGTAACTTTTTGGAGCTTCTTACACCTTGGTTGGAGGCTAGAGAACTTGCTTGTGGATGCCTCAAGCTGTTTCTTGCAAACTTTTGAGGCGGTCCACCTGCTTTCTTATTGATCCTCCTTGTAGCACCATCAAGTTAGACTTTGATGGAAGGGATTGGTCTACCACATTGCAACTTTGATACTCATGTGTGGATGATGTCTTTGTGGTCTCTTCCAGGAGGTCATCTTGGTCGATTCATTGTTTGGACAAAGTCTGCCTTTGAGCAGTTGGATGCTATCTTTGGCACCCATGAGAAGAGGTCAATTGTGAAGAAGAATTATGTGCTTCCCCGACCCATCATGGGCAACCCTGATCTGGCTAGAATCATCAATTCAGATGAGATCCAGAGTGTTGTCCAACCCAAAAAGGTGGAGATCAAGAGATGGGCATTGAAAAAGAACCCATTGAAGAATCTGGGGGCTCTTCTAAAACTTAACCCATATGCGAAGACTGCAAGGAGGATGGAGCTTTTGGCCCAAGAACAGCGGGCAAAGGCAAAGGCTGAAAAGCTTGATATCAAGAGAAAGACTGCTAAGGTAAAAAATTTCAATCTTTATCCCTCATCATTTCAGAGATGGTCACTCCCTGGACAAGCCTTGTTACTCTTCTTGTTACTTTTCACCAAATGTGTCAGAATTTCATGGTCACATCTGGCATGTCGATACTTTCCATATGTAAATCAGTTGTTGGAAAAAGTAGGACCTGGATAGTGTCTACAGATAGCAATGGGTGCTGGTATTTAAAGAAGTTGACTGGAGGTTTCTACAAAAGATTGTGCTTGTAAGTCAGAGACTGCCAAACTCAGTGCTTTGTCGGGGTTTAGCATATGTGCATATAGGGTATATCCCTAGTTATGAAAAAAATTCATTTTGAAAGATGATGATTGCACTTTTGGCAAAGTTTAGTGCATATCTGTCATAGGCAAATTGTGAAAACTGCAGGGCATGGTAGGGCACTGTAGTTTGTAGCATTGTTCATGTTACTCAAGGTCATCTATTAAATGACTTGATTCAAGTCCATAATAAGATGTGTCAGAAGATGACAATCCTAGTTGAGTCACTTCTCACAGAGTGAGAGCCTAGGTGCTAGTGGATTTGCCCCATCAGACATGATCACATTCAATTAAAGATCTATTTTGCCCATATAGGTCAACCTAGATTTGATGGGCAATGCACATGTCCAAACTACATATGAAGCAGAGTAATAAGCAGAGAATAGCAAGTTCTTTTCTTGTGTAGAATGTTCTCTGTTTGGACTCACTCATACTGTATATGGACAGTTATGGATGATCTCAGGGGATCATCCATATCCTCTCAATGCTTGAAAATCGGGAAATCTGTTGCTTGTTATCTCGCCTGTCATGCATCCCTTTGCATCTGATAGCTTCATCAGGCAAAGTAGAGTGGGCCTATTGGTTTTCCCAGTTTGCTACAACCCCATACTTTGCATGGACTGCATGGGTCTAAAGATTTGAAGGTAAGGAGACCAGTATAAAAGGACTTAGAGACTAGACCCATTATTAGAACTGCCTTGATGCAAATGCAATTATGGTGGAGGGGCTGTGAGTGAGCTGCTTACCATCTCAAGGCTTGAAAGATCAAATCTGTGTATGACTATCTGATGTATCAAAGACAGTTGTGTTTTTTCCCTGACTTTGACTTTATTTCTGTGGTTTTACAGCCAGAGGACAAGGAACTGGCAAAGAAGGCAGGGTCTGCATGGTACAAGACTATGGTTTCAGACAGTGAATACAGAGTTTGAGAATTTTACAAAATGGTTGGGTGTCTCACAGTAAACCGGCTCATTTGTTTAGCCTTAAATACTTGTTGAGAACTAGATGTTTGGACTGTGATTTTGTTCATGATTTGATGTGCCACAGGTATCTTCACTTCAATGCAATTGTTAGAAAGGTTGGTGCTATCTGCCCTGAGTCCATCAGTAAGGTATTGTGATTCAATTTTATGTAATGCTTGTAGCTTTCTCGCAAGAGAACTGTGCCACCATTAGAAAGCATGGCTGGATTTTTCCAGTGTTCTTCAGTGTTACTTTTATTTGACTGCTTGGGCTGGCTCCTGGTGCCAGCGTCCAAGATGTCCAAAACAGAGCTAATTCTCCAGTATATTATGAGTTCAGAAAGGGACTGATCTTTCATGAATGGATTGCTCTGCTGTCTATGGGTTTTGCTGTGTACTCCAGTATATCATGAGTTCACGAAGGACTAGCTTGTTCTATAGTCTCTGTGCTGGAAAATGCTTCTGTTAATGTTCCCTTGCTGCTCTGTTGAAACTACTGGTATTCTCAAGGTTTGGGAACAGTGTCAGGACTTAGCATAACTCAATGTTTTTTGCAACTTCAGTCATCCCACATATGTGGATTGATACCTGTTCCACTTATGAGTAATGACCTTATGTTCAATCCTGTAATCAATAGCAAGTAATAGTTTTATTCTCATGTTTCTCAATTTCCAATCAACCAACAACATTATATTATGTGTAGAGAAGTGCTTAAAACACATAATATGTTGCTATCTTCTTGAGATCTTGTTGATAGAGTTGTTGAAGAGCTCTTTTAAACATGTTGGCAGTCAATGTACCAAGCAGTGCAAGCTGCATAAACAGCGTACAGTATGTAAGATCCTCTTCCACAGTAGTTGGATTATATAACTAGGTAGAGGGAGGTTGGTTTTTTCTAGTGCAACTATTGGAATAGGGGATAGAACTGCCCATTAAATCACACAGCTTAGCTTCCCCCTTACATTCAATCCTCTTGGGCTGTCCTCTAATGTGCACATGATTCCCTAAAGTTCCAAGTAAAAAACTTGAACAAATCCTTGGTCTCTTAAAATTTCAGCAAATGAGTTGGAAATAGCACGCTGACAATTTCTGGAGCATTTAGCTTTTGAAGACACTGGTGGACCATGGCAACAGACTCCAGCCTCTTTGTGTTAGATCATGCTGGAACTCTGGTGAAGATATGGCAAGCAGATTCTTTCTTAGATGATGCTGAAACTCTTGTGGAGATATGGGAAGCAGATTTGAGATATGGTTAGATATGGCAAGAAGATTCTTTGTATAGATCATGCTGAAATTATGTTGTAGATGTGAAGGTTACATGGGGAGAGACTTTATTCTTCTCTACAAATGTTGGCCATACTGTTGATGCTGATGCACAGATGTGGGTGGCTCCTTGCATCAGGGGGAAGCTAGAGCTACTTCAAGTCGTTCTGGCGATGGAGATCTTGCTGGTAATGTGCCAATCTGGAAGACTCTGGCTCCTCACTGTAACCTCCCTCTGGGTTGTAATCTCTAGCGCCTCCATAGACAGGATCAGCAAAAACACTTGAATACGTTTCATGGGCTACTTCAGAGCTGATGGGTGCAGGTGGCACCTCCTCCTCCTCAAAGCTCGATGGTCTGATTGGTGCATACTCGGCAGGGTTCTGACCTCTGCCATAACTTCTTCCATAAGGATCTTCTGCAGAAGCTAACTGACTACCACCACCACCACCCCTGCCTCTTCCAAGACCCCCTGAGGAGAAGCCGTCCTGGGCTCTGCCATAACCTCTTCCATAAGGTTCTTCTGCAGGAGCTAACTGGCTACCACTACCACCACCACCCCTGCCTCTTCCAAGACCTCCTGAAGAGAAGCCATCCTGGGCTCTGCCATAACCTCTTCCATAAGGATCTTCTGCAGGAGCTAACTGGCTACCACTACCACCACCACCCCTGCCTTGTCCAAGACTTCCTGAGGAGAAGCTGTCCTGGTTAGGATGTTGAATCCCATATGGTGGATATGCCTGTGGAAGTTGAGGTTTACCACCACCACGGCCTGCTTCTTGATTCTCATATGGGGGTGGCTGTAACCCTCTCCCTCCACTGTACCCAAGCTCAGGATTCGCCTGTCCAAGTTCAGGTTGTTGGATCCCGTATGGCAGATAAGGCTTTAGAGGGTGTGATTCTCCACCATATCCTGATTGGGGTTCAGCTGACTCATGTCCAGGTGAGTCTGGAAGAGTTACATATGGCAGAGGAGGCTGAAGTCCTGAGCCACCACCATATGGTGGAGGTGGCTCTGGAGTTCCTCCATAGCTTGGTCTTGGCTGTCCATAGCTACCTTTGCCAGGAGCAGATCTGCCATAGCTTCGAACAGTGCCCTGACCATAATCAGACTCATTTTGTACAGGACGTGCTCCACCAAAAGGTGCAGTCTCCCCATCAACATTGTGGGAAGGTGGATACAATGTTCTACCACCTAAATTACTAGTGGCTGCAGCTGGTCCATGCGGAGGAGGTTGAGTGGATCCCTTTTGATATGGTGAAGGGTCATAAGCTTTGTCATTGTACCTGTCTCCCATCAAGATTGCTTCTTTCGGTTACTTGATGCAGCAGTCCAGAACTGTATGAATCACTACTATCTTGCTGGATGGATGGAACAAGTGTTTCCTTCTGCAGGCAGAAAGGCACTGAGGTGTTGTTGGTTGTCTGCAGTGACACAGAAGAATTGTGTTTTGTATGACTACAAAGACAAAAATACACCATATCTACCTAGAGCATCATGAAGTTCTCTTCATGACCCTTGATGCTCTACTGCCTCCAGCTTCTCGAAGGTGGAGAATGCAATAAGCTTCTAACAAAGCGGGAAAAAAGTACACATACCTTGTGTGCAAAACCGTAAGAATTTACTGCTGCGAAGTCCCCTGGAAAAATCAGCGTCTGGTTCTTAGACACGAAATTCGTTCATGCCCGTGTGCGTTTTCTTGAAATCTGGGCAAGTAACAAATAGACGGCGAGTGCAACTTTACTCTCAGAAATCAAACGAACCCGCCTCTCCCCACAAAGAAAAAAGAAAAGAAAAAACAAACAAACAAAACGCTCTCAGAAGTCAAATGGAAAACTCAAAAAAGCAAAAAACAAACAAAAAATTGCCTAACAAAAGATTGTAACACATAATCTTCAACTGCGCGAACTTCACAGACACCCCGACGGAAACTATTTCAGTTGATCTTTCGTTCGAAAACTAGAGCAGCAATTGAAAACGACCCATGCAGCGAGCATGACCATGCGGCGACCCACTCCCCCAAAAAATCTCAAGCAAAAAAATTACGAAGCTCACAAAGTCGACCAGACGAGCACAATATCGTTCACATGATAACTAATAAAATCGCATGTCAATTATTCTGGCGCATGCAACTGAGAGCAGCAAGAGAGATCGCATACCAGATGACAATGAGCACAAGGGGATCTCGATCCTCGTAGTGCGAAAACAAACCAACCCAAACAAAAAGTCCGATTTTCTTTCAAGTGCTCATGTGACACCACCTGCATGAAGAGAATTGCGATGCGATTTTTCAGCAGATGCTAAACAAAAAATTTAATCAAGTGTGAGCGCTAATGATCAAACCACACTCTCGATGATCAATCAAACTGTGTAAATAGACAGCAGAAGGGAGATATTCCGCGTTGAAGAGTGTTTGGAGTGTGCGCTTCCGAAAGGAGAAAAAAACACGCAAAACACGGGAATCGCAGTTGGAGTCTCCAACGATGAGACTGCCACGCGCCATATACCCAGTTCAATCTTTGATGACACGTGTCATGTATCCGTGTGAATAGGTACATACTTTAACCAAGGATGCATATAAACTCTTTAAGAAAATAAAACTCCTGCCATAAGTTAGATGTGTCAATAACCGTCTAGATGGTGCATCCACTTTTTCTACATCCTCCTAGGGATGATTGCCACTTTTTCTGCAAAGAAAAATTGGTAGAAACAAGATTGTACTCACCTGTAAACTGCTCATCCATGATGATTTCCCCTTTTCTGACAGCCTCAAAAAAAATCATGAAAAAGATTGAACCATTCAAATTGGTGACATGCCTTTAGCATGGAGGTAAAGATGATATGCGCCTGATTTTCAAGTAGCATAAATTTTGCAAGGAAGTTGTAGTATAAATTAGAGTTGATTTGTTTGCATGCATATGTGAAATATTGAAGGTTGCTGGAGGTTTCTTTGCACACACAAAGTAATGAGATATATATATATATATAAAGTAGGGCTTTGTTTTTGAACTACTAAAAATGAACTAGAAATACAACTTTTGCTGCTTATCACAATCACTTTGTTAGAGAGATAATTTAAGCCAATGATTTTTTGGTGTTGATTTTTTGCTATTTTACATAAATTTTTCGAAAGAAAACACTGATTTTAACCTTTGCTCTACTCCAACTAGAATTGTTTATAGGTTTATTATCCTGGTCAATTTAGACTGCTTCAAATTGGACAGCAGAGTGCGCTCTAGAATGTGAATTGCAAAACTCCATAGTACTAAGGACAAGAGGGCAGATGCTCTAGCTCCTGAGCTTAACTTATACTTTATTTTTCCATATGGTAGAATATCAACGTAAATGTCCAATAAGGCAACTGTTGTTGGGGGAAGGATAATATCATTTGACCTGGGATATGCCATGATGACGACAAGGAGCACGATGATGGTTAAATCTCTGCAAGAATCAGGTTGGGGTCGGCGCTTCTTCAACTCAGTCCACATATGCTCTCATGACCTTTGTCTAGATCTTGTATTCTGTGATGGACCCACTTCCGGGCAGATACGACGCAGTGTATTTTTTCATAAAGTCACCTTGTCTTTCGCCCCTAGTTTGATCCTCGAAAACCCTGTTTTATCATCAATTTGAATGTATCCATAAAGTGAGCTAACTCAGGTATCTGCAGGATTTTGTTCTGACAAGGCTTGATGTAATTAAACAAGCAGCAGTTAAGGCGCAGTTTGAGGGAAATTTAAAACTAAGGGTGAAAGTTTACCGAAGACCAGTTTAGGTGAGAAAACTAGCTTGGACCCCTGATTTTCATCTGTATACCGTTTTCATCGTGACTTCTCATTTTGTCAGCAGTTTTGGCAAAGCCAGGAGCCGCTACACCCAGTTTGGGCTACTTTAAGGATAACTTTAATATCACCAAATTAATTTCGTGGAATAGGTTGAGCACCCACCCAGAATCTGCAAAGATAGAGAACAGGCCTCCTCATTCGCCAAACTTGCCATACTGTAACAGCAATGTTACATTTTTTGTGCATTTTAAGGAAAGATACTGAATGCCCCCTAAATTGACGAGCTCTTCGCAGGCGACAGCGAGATGCCTCGACCAGTTCTGCAACGGGGTTTGACTAGGCTAGCCTAATATTCTAAAACTTAAATACAAATCAAAATACAAATCAAATTAGGACCTCGCTTTTTGTAAATGGCTGAAAGTAGGCTGTTCGTTGGTTGGTCCTACCTCTTTGAAGTTGTGGGTTTCAATCCTGTCCAGGACAGTCCTCCACTTATAACAAGTTGTACATGTGTCCAGGCATGTGTTTTTGGCCGTCAATTGACCGTGGAGGCGCACAAATGCGGCTAAGGCCAATATGGCAATATCCTTTAAGAAAACACGATATGGACTGTGGAGATGTCGTGATAATGCAACTACGCCGTTAAGCTCCAGATCTGACCACATTAAATACAGATAGTGAAGAAATCTATTTAAAAACCTGGGATGTATGGGTCCATACCAGTGTTTGGTGGTTCTTTACTTTTATGAAGAATCTGGGGCGCAGGTTCCAAAAAATAAATTAGAACTTGGTTTCAATTCTAGCTCCATACATAAATCGAACTGATATTGTAGTTTTGGGTCTGGTTCTTTTTTTAAAAATTGTTCAGTTCTGGTTCCAATTGTCGTCCGGTTCTTACTAACTCACAGATGAGAACCAGTGGTCAACGGTCACTGAACCTCTTGTTAACGCCAGTGTCAGATTTTCTTTTTCAAAACCATTGTTTTCCAAAAATCTTGGTTCTAGTTCCACAAATAAATAGAACTGAAACCTTGTTTTAGGTCTAATTCTTTTATAGAAATATAAGTTTTTGATTGTCATTCTAATTCTAAGAATCAGACCCAGTTCCAGTTCAGTTCTTACTAATCGGGATCAGAACTTGTGGTTCTTACCCTTGGAAGCAAGTACTCACCCAACATCTGTATGGACTAGTTTTGGTCTCTTAAAGAGAAATGCTAGTCCTGATTTTATGGCTTTTGAAAGATTGTAGGTTGTCTGAGTGCAAGTTTGAGCCCAATTCTTCAAATTTCTAAATCTCGTCATTTTAGTTTTGGCACATTTTTTCAAATTCAAGAACCTTTGGGCCTTGTATAAAAATCAATGGGTTTTGTTCCATTAAGAAAACACACTAAAATGATTACTTTTGATTGATTGGCTCCAATATAATGATTGACTCATGTGATTATATTGAAATAGTCTATAACCTTGTGATGCCTTAATTTTCACACAAATGCAAACAAATACAAGTAGACAACGAATATAATAAAAACAAACCAAGGCAAATAGAGAATCAAAGGAAGATAGACATAAGCCAACAAAGAATCAAAAGAAGCAAAGAGAGATAAGAAAAATACTAATGATAAAAAACACAAAGAGATAGAAAGACTAAGTTTGAAAAAAGAAACCATAAAAATGGACAAACTTAAGAAAAAGAAACTAGATAGACCCAAGTAAAGAAAAAGATAATGGTTTGATTAATTCACAATTTACAAGTTGACCCAACAAATTGTAAGATTGATACATTTAAACACAATGTAGACCTCACACAGACACAAACACACATGCATACATGATAATGGACACACAAACATTTAAACATTCCCCACACACACACACACACACACACACACAAAGACATAACATTGAGCAACCATGACCTAACTTATTGAATCTTATGTGAAAAAAGATGCAACTTTGGCCATTAGATGTCATCATTGAGAATATGGCCCATGGATGATGGGAATGAAATCATGAACTCAACCCAAATCTCAATTGTGGAATCTAATCCAATGCTCATCTTAGTTTCTACTCCTACTCCTTCCATTAATCAAAGCATGCGTCATATGAGAAAGTATTGAAATTATAGAAAGTTTGATAATACATTCCCACAACAGTATTAGGTGTTCATTGAGGTGATTTTTCAATTTAGATTTCATGAAAAAAAGCATGAAAGATTTTCATTTTCCATTGACCCCAACACATACTATTGTAAGTTCTACCAATTTGAAAATCTCAAGGAAAGAATATTGTAAAATGTGGGAAGCCTTTAAAGTGCACCAAATCCGAATTAAGGGATTAACATGAAATGGTGCTTTCATAACAACAACAACGTTGCATTGCATAATGACATTGAAAGAATTGGATTGCATGTTGATAGCACTTGTAAACAAAATTGATCCATAGATCTTGGTTGTAGTTGAAAGTAGACTTGCTTTTAAGGTTTCGACAAGTTCCAAAAGTTGTTCATAATAATAATGGTGCCTTAATCAATGTTAGATATCGATCAAAATTTTCACCATCTCTAGCTTGAAATGCCCATAGCATTCATCAAATGGGATGTTGAAAACCTTGAAATCAACTCTCAAGTGAAAAATTTAACTACAACTACAAGGAATGTCATAACCTATAATTAGCTCATAGGAGAAAAAATAAACAAAAGGAAAATATACAAATAAAAAAAGAGAAAATTTAAAGGAAAGAAATAAAATACAAAGAAAAAAACTAATATAGATAGAAAATTGGAACTAATTTTTGTGGTTTGAAAATGTTGTAGCAAGATTGTCTTTGACTTTGTATTAGTGTCTAAAATATGCATAAAACTCTATTGCTAATGGATAGTTTTTATTAAGTATATTCATGTTTTCATATCAATTGCAGGGTTTAAGTTAGGCCAAAAAATATGAGACCAAGGAAAAAAAGATGGACCAACAAGGAAAAACAAGTATGAAAGAATTTTTTTCTAAATAAAAAAAGCAAGAGAGACAGAGACAAAGATACACCAAATATTTAAACAACACATATTTACATATATACACAACAAAAATGGGAGATGAAAAAACTTGAGGTTGATGATTTTGCATTTTCTATTGAATTACTAAAAACCTTTTGGGTGATTTGAAATTTTTGCTAGTGGCATATACACATGTAGTTAGAATGTGTAACTTGATGAATCAAACGATAAATATACATCATTAAAGGTGTTAGAGGTTTAGTGAAATGGTCCTCCATTTCAAATGCACAATGTTATGATGATAAGCAATGAAACCTTGGAAATCTTTGAAAATGTTGGAGGCATATTTTAATCTTAGATCCACATAGTGAAAGTATAATTAACCTTACTAGATCTTGATGGTTGCAACATATCCACATACAAATACATCCTTGTTTGTGCAAATTTGATTAATGCATGGACAATTTTCAACATGGGCAATAAACAAGAAAGAGATATTAACAAATTTATTTCACAAAGGAGGTCAAAATTCACTTTGGAAGACGTGATTGATGGATTATCTTTAGCCATCTTTGCCATTAATGGCATATACATTTTGATCACCTTTTTTTGATGGATTGAACATGTTAATCCAATGTATTTTGACATTATGAAAAATCTTGCTCCCCTTCACCTTCATAAAATTTGCAAACCTCAAAAACTCTATATGTTCTTTTGGGTTGTGGAAGAAGAATGAACATAAGGACTATTCAAAACCACATATGCATGGAAGGCCATGGATGAAATCACATACATATAGGATGCATTTAGTTAAGTTGAAAGCAAGTTGCATTAGATAAATCAATAATTAAGTTATAGAGATCTAGTCATGCTAAAACAAACATCCCATAAATGAAATAAATAGATTATAGAATATTAGAAAATGTTGAAATGGATGGCCCTTAGGGCTCCAAAGCAATTTGGAAAGATGGTTATAGGTTTGATTTTGTTAGGAGCCTTAGAGATGAGGTTATTGCTTGAGGTGTCTGGGAAAATGGAGGATCCATTCTTATGAAAATTTATTTTTGAATGTGCAATTGAGAAGTTCAAGTTGGAAAAAAATGAACCATAGTTGGTAAAACAAATATAAAGGTCTTGTTGAAAGTTGAACCTCATGAATTATGTTATGTTATGTTACTTGATTGACACCTTGATAAACATTTTATGTCATGTTTGAAATTACGGTTTAGATTTAGAATTTACCATTTGAAGTTTAAAATTAGGGTTTAAGGGTAAATTTTGGTTTTTCAAGTATGAAATTAGGCTTTAGAGATTAAGATTTGAGATTTAAGGAAATATAATTTGAGATTTCATGGAAATCAAATAGTTAATTGCACCCCTTCAAAACCCAAATCTAAACCCCTAAAACTTTAATGCAAACCCTAAAACCTTGATGTAGACATTGGAAATTTTAATGTAAAGTCTTAAAACCCTAATGTGGACCCTAAAACCATGTTACACATCATAAAATAAATTTTAAACCTTAAAACCCCAATGTAGACCCATGAACCATAATTCAAACCCCTAAACCCTAATGTAACCTTAAAATTTTAATTTAGACCTTCAAACTTAATGGAAACCATAAAACCCTTACTCCCAACCTTTAGGTCTAAAATTAAGTTTTAAATATTAGGATTTAAGGAAATATAATTTCAAATTTCATAGAAATCACATAATTAATCAAACCCCTTGATCACACCTTTTCAAGAGCCAAGGGATTGCACCTCTTCCTCCCTATAAGACCTATGGGTCCCATATCCTACTAAAACTATGGATTTCATCCATAGAATAGTACATCCTCAATAGATTTCACAATAGATATTAAGAATTTTTTTGCACAACTAGGTTTGTGTGATGTGCCATGTAATGAATGCCTTTTAAATGGGGAGTATATTTATTTTGCATTTGGGGAATAACACCGTTATGCACCTAGTGAAAAATATTCATGCCATCAACCCCAAAAAACATTCGTTTTGTAACCACATTTACATTAGAAAGACCACTATGTTCTTTCAAAGTGGCCCTTTAAATTAGATTATTTGAACCTGTATTTAAAGAAATGAATATGTGTAGGTGACACCAATTTTGAACATCATAAGAATGTATAGAAATCCACGATTGGTTATCAATCATGGTCACTTCATCACAAGATGATGTAAAATAGTATAAACATGGAATGATTTTTTCATTCTTTTAATGACTTGTTATTCATAAACAAAGTACTTTTAAAAGACATGTACACAAATAATTTCATTATTCCTATGCATGTATGTTCAAACTAAACAAAATTTTTAAATTCAATTCAAAAAATAACAAGAAACTTTTAGGCGTGTTATTAAAAATGAACAAGAAAACAAAATATTCAAACTCACTTCCTCATATAGACTAGGTGGCTTTTATTGATAATGAAACTAATTACCTAACACTAATTCAATATGGAGCATTAACTAGTAATTAAAGTAATTACCTAACTAAGTAAGAACTAATATACTAACTAATAGCTAGTTAATTAACACTTATACAAATTCTAATTTAACATTTACAAAGGTCAAGTCTATAATTAATACATGTTTAACATTGGTTCAAAATATGTAGCATTAGTTATAACTAGGAAAATAAAAATTAAACTATTAACTATTTATCTAACTAATAACTAATTAATAAAAATTTATACAAATTTTAACTTAACACTTACAAAGGTCAAATCTATATGTAATGCATATTAACATTTGTTTATGCATACATTCAACCATTACCCATCTAGTAGAATTACTCCAATGATGTTTGGGCAACATGGGAACATTCAAAAAAAAAAAAAAGGTTCAAAGCTTCAAATTAAAGCATGGGTTGCCCATGTTGTAGTAAATGTAGAATTGTGGCAAATTGTTCTCGTTTTCTACCCTACTCCCTTTTGAACCCTCCTTGAATTTGCTCAAAATTGTGATGTGGTTCTTCTTACATTACTAGAAAACACTAGGTTAAACCATTGTACAAACCATTCATTTTGTAGTGGCACCACTATGGTAAGTTTCCAATAGGCAGTGATTTAGGTTACTGGTTGGTCCCTAGTGGGATAAGAAAACAAATGAATAGACAATTGGGTGGTTTGGACTAGTTTGGATTTGTTTTTTCTTTTAGGTGGCTTGGTGGTCTTCAGACAATGGGCATATTCATTGGTGGTTCAATTGGTGGTTTCATGTGATGGTTTTCAAGCATTTTGTTATTGGTTTTGTGGGTTATTGCTTAGTGGGCTTCATAGTTATCAACAAGTGGTTTTCAAGGGTTTTTTTGTGGTGGTTTTTGAATTATGTGTTAATGATTACAAATGGTGGTTCATTTTATGGTTTTTCAGTGGTTTAATTGAGCGATATGCTTTAGTGGTGTTGCAATTCTATTGTAGTGGGTTTATGGTGGGTTGTTATTGTGGTTTGTATATATGTTTATCAATAGTTTAGGAGTGGCATGTTTTAGCGATATTATAGTTCTACAATAGTAGTTTATATTAGTTTTTTTAGTGGATTTGAAATGGTTTGTTTCAATGGTATTGTAATCATATTATGGTGGTTTTTTAATGGATTGGTACTGGCATATTAGTGGTATTGTAGTTTTATTATTGTAGCGTTATGGTGGTCCACCATGGTGGTACATTTAGTTATTTTTTAGTAGATTGGATGTGGTCAGGTTTAGTGGCCTTAGGGTTGGTTTTAGGTGGTTTAGGTGTAGTTGTATTTGTAAACACTAGGTTGGGTATTTGTTAATGGGTTTCAATGGTTTAACCTAATGGTTCGGTATGTGTAAACATGGTAAAATAGAGTAGCAAATTCCCTTGTGTGAAAACATAAAATTAATCAAAAAGCAATTTGGGGGGAGGGGGCAAGCCGAAGGTCAATTTCAAATCTCAAAGTACTTGGTATAATTAGATATAGGTAGGCAAGCTCATTCCATTACTGTTGTTTACGTGTTTGATGTTAAAGCCATTGTTGTTAATTTTTTTCCCTCCTTGCATTCAATAACCACTACTAAAAAACATGGTATTTTTTGACTGGCAAATTTAGTCAAAAAGTAACCAATTTGAACATGCGTAAAAAAGACCATTTTGTCATTTTGGACAAGTTGGTTTCAACATGTCCATTGTGATTGGGGTGGTATTTTTGATTGACAAAATATGGACCATTTGATTGGTAATTTTGACTAATCAATTTTGCTTGGATAAAAAAAAAATTGTGGTAGGTAGGTAGGTCCTAAAAAGGCAAGTAGGTAGGTAGTAGCCTACCCTACCCTACCTTACCTTATCCTACTTGACCTACCTTAACCTAACCTAGTATATCCTATTTAACCTACCCTTCCTACCTTAGCCCTTTAAGCATGTACATAGGTTATAATGTTAGGAATTGAACCCTTGACTTCCCCAATGATAAACCAAGTCTTTAACCAATGGACCGCACCATCAAAAGGTGTTCAATTTTTGTCAATTTTTTTATTTCACATGTTTATTTTGACATTTCATTACAAGATTATGAGGTATGAAAGTAGGTAGGTTATAAAAGATAAGTGGGCAGGTGGGTGGCCGGGTAAGTAGATAGGCAAGTGGGTGGGTAGTAGTATGTAGGTAGGTGGGTGTGTGGGTATGTAGGTACATAATACATGTATGTAAGTAGGTGTGTGGGCAGGTAAATAGTTAATATGTAGGTAGGTTATAGGTGGGTGAATAGGTAGGTAGGTAATACATCTAGGTAAATAAGTAGGTAGTATGTAGGTAGGTAGGTGGGTATTAGGTAGGTATTACATCTAAGTAGGTGGGTGGGTTGGTAGGTAGGTAGTACATTTAGGTAGGTGGGCGGGTTGGTAGGTAGGTAGGTAGTACATTTAAGCAAGTGGGTGGGTTGGTAGGTAGGTTGTAAAATTGTAAATGGGAGGTAAAAAATAGGTATGTAATAGGCATAAAACGTCCCATTTGAATAAATAACATTGGTCATTTTGACTAATGATGTTAATTTTTTATGTTCAATTTGACCAGATGTCCCATTTGACTAAAATCCATTGGCCATTTTGACTAGGGTTGTTTAACTTGACAAGATGTATTGGTCAAATAAGTCACTTCAGTCAAGTTGATTGGTTAAAAAGTACATGCTTCGGGCTCTAATCCAAATGGACATGTCCATTAGTAAAAAAAGACCAGTTAATCAACTTGAACCATTTGAAAAACCATGTTTTGTAGTAGTGAATGTCACCATTGAACAATGGTGAGGATGGAGATCTCCTTACAACAACTAGATTTAAGGTAGGTGGGTTCATTTTGTTGTTGTTGTTGTTTGTCATTAAAGCCATTATTGCTCATGTTCTTCCCTCCATTCTTCATTCAATAATACCAATATTAAGCAATGGTGAGGATGTAGGTTTCCTCACACGATATAGGGTAGGCGGGCTCATTTTGTTATTGTTGTTGTTGTTGTTTGTTGTTATAGCCATTATTGTTCATTTTTTTCTCTCCTTCTTACATTCAACAACACTACATTGAATGTTGGTGAGGATGGAGGTTTCTTCATAATAACTAGATCTAAGGTAGGCCATCCCATTGATGTTGTTTGTGTTGTTTACTATTATAACCATTATAGCTAATTTTCTTCCCTCCCTCTTACATTCAACAACACCACCATTGAGTGATGATGAGGATGGTGGTTGAGTCCTCACATCTTGTTGCTTACATTTTAATGATAAGCAATTAAACCTTTCCATTTTCTGTTATTTTTTTGTTCAAGTCCATGACTATTAAGGTTGTTAATTTACATTTATAACATTGTTGGAGGGGAACATTTTATCATTGCAAGAAACCCTACAAGCAACAAAAAATTTCCTACCATATACCAAATGCATGAAGGTTGTATGTGTTAAAGTTGTGGTTTGAAGGTATTATAAATTTAAGCATTCAAATAATTTTAGAAATGGTGTATCAAGTACTAGAAGATTTCAAGGTTTCTTTCATGTTCTTGTTCAAAATAAATTAGAAAGGTGCAATAAAGGAGATTCATTTCCAAGTTGACCTTGGGTATTATGTTTATCACTTGTTTTTGTTGCATATTTGACATTTGAGAGCAATTTATACAATGCTTATAAAGGTGTGAAATCAAAACCATTGACTCCACTTGATGGAAACATTCAAGAAACCAAGTCTATTTTGTTGAGAATTCAAGCTCAACTAGTTAGGTTTCATTAGTTACTGGAGTAGGAAAGTAACTAGGTTACTTTCACAAGGTTGAATTACTTTCTTTACTTATTTTAGTTTGGTTATTTGTGGTTTGGTCTTGTAGTTAAATACCTTGGTGTTGATGGT
>Ga0209611_10006126_pt1 | contig 19863 bp, 18 predicted proteins | sample S1TSphgellanicum_3_FD_187693 | JGI IMG/M metagenome (GOLD analysis project Ga0209611, IMG submission 187693) | Host-associated microbial communities from peat moss isolated from Minnesota, USA - S1T2_Fc - Sphagnum magellanicum MG (SPAdes) (version 2) | ecosystem: Host-associated > Plants > Peat... | reverse complement strand
TTATGTATTTCTACAGTTTAATTAAGCTTTCTTAATGGGGATTATTATTATGGTTTGTTGGCTTCTCCTGTAAGGAACAGTTTTGAATTTGTTTTGTTTTGTTTATTTTTTCCATTGTGGTGGGGGGTACGTGGATTCACAGTCTTTCACAAGAGGAATGAGCCAAATGTATGTTCTCTTAAGATCAAATGTGAAGAATGCACAGGTCTACAAGTTCAAATTACCAGCAAAAAAGTTCAAAAGCAGAACATTGTGACTTTTTGGTGATTCAATTTTCTATTTCAAGTGTTGAGCTGGTCGGAATGAAGTTTGTGAGTTTGTTGGAACACACTGTCTGGTTTAGAGCTTGTCACTCCAGTTTAAAACTAAGTATTAGGGGCAAAGCTGCCATTTGCTTACAAGCCAATTGCGTATGGTTTATGCAATTGAAATGTTGCCTACGAATTCACTGCAGTTCCCAAACTTCCAAAATTTGTATGACACACTCTTTTTCACAAATTGCACAACTCTTGTATTGAATTGAATCGAAACCTTTTGTCACCAAAAATGGAGGTGTTGCACAGCTCCTAAGACTGTTTCTTACTGAACACTCTCTTTTCCTGCAGCTGTACAAGCTGAGCAGCTCTCTATGCACTTCTGATGTAACAAAACAAACTTAGTCTTCAACTTCTTGAAGATGGACCATTAACCTTGGCATACAACTTCACAGCATACACCACTTTGAAATTTTTTCAATAAATTTTGTAAAGCTGCTGCCTTATAACAACAGTCTAATTTTGTCACAATTTTGATAGATTTGGGTGAATGTATGGTTGAGTGGTTTATAAACAAGTCCATAACAAGTTTTTTATAAGTGATCAAATGGATATAGTTGGCACTTGGTAATATCCAAGATTTTAATATTGTAATCTTTGATTACCAAATCCTCCCCCATTAGTGAAACCTCTTAAGCCCATGTCAAAATCTATATAAAATGTTGTTGAACTCTTTTTTTTATATAGTGAATGTCACTTGAAAATCTTAAAATGATAACTCGTAAATGGTCTCAGTTTGTTCTAGAGCATATAGAAAATATTGTCCTGGATGCAGGTTTTTGTGTAATTTATGGAACAAACTACCATGTACAATGTAATGCTAGGTGTTTTTTAATGATAACTTGAAATTGCAATACTATAATATGCAACACGCATCATAAAAATGTTGAGATAAATTCATAGTAATTATGAATATATTAAGTGGTATTTTGGTAGTACTGTTAAAAACATCAAATTCATGTCCCGCAAAACAAATCTCTCATACATATACGAAAATGTTATGTTTAGAATTATTTGTTTGAAGAGTAGTTGGTGCATTTTCATCAATATCCATTACATGCATCTTTTGATCAATTTTTAGGCCCATCCATTAATAATAACTATGCAAACGTGTGTACTTGGATCCTTTTCAAATTGTTGAAAATTGTCCACATAAGAAAATATCTTATTTTATTAAAAGTGATATGATCAATTTTGAAAGTGTTAACAAAGAAGTATTTTAGTGCCACCTTAATGTTTACACTATTAGCAAACATGTCTTTCTTTATTTGTTTTTGTTGATTAAAATAGTCAAAATTTTAGTCAACAAAAACAATTCAGAAAAGACATGTTTTTTACAAGTAATTATATCTGAAATTAATTCTCTTTAATTTATAGTCATATGACTTATAAAGGGGTCTTATATTAATTTTCCAAAATACCCATGAAATATGATTTTTTTCATAAAATATAAATAATTTTGATATATTTGAACCCAAAGTGGGTACAATAATGTCACATGTCATAGGGTTTGAATGTTTGAAAATCTTGACACGTAGAAAATTGTGCAATTTGTATGTTTCAATAGAAAGGTTGGTGGAAATGTGTAAATTTTTTTAATAGCATTTCAAGAATACTAAAAAACTATGATACCATATAAAAAAATATACACTCACACAAACTAAGACCCAAATTCCAATTGAATGCAGTCCAAAATAAAGATTTTAAAAACATGTTCATTAAACACAAAAAAATTTGGAAAACCAAAAATTTGACATAAATTAAAAGGACTTTTAAAAATAGAGTTCAAAAAAAATTGAAGTACAATTTAGTTAAGTTTTTAAAAAATAATAATTTGACACCTGATTTTTGTTAAATTTAAATATTTCAGGGCAAAAATTTTAGAGTGAAATTTAATATGAATTCTTCTATTTATTAACAACCTAGTTAATTAACGAATCAATAGTTTTGAGTTTCAAAAGTTCACTACTAACAATAATGCATTATTTTTTAAAAATAATTTTACAAATGTGTTCATAATTAAAATGTTAATGAACTACCAATTATTAATTGACAAACTTTAAATTATGTTATTCACCAAAAACATGTAAATGTAATTCACCTTATAGAAATGACCATTGTAACACCAAAAGTGAGTCACTCAACCATGCACTCACTTGTCATATCATTCATCTAATTTTGTAACACAAAAAACTTTTCTAACAATTTTTTTCTTAATTGTTTATGTTATGTATGCACAAACATGACATATGACAAATGGGACAATAGTCATTGCATTACAAAACACCAAGCAAAATATGAAACAAGAACAAGATGAGAAAGAAAGAAATATCACACACTTGACTACCAAAAAAATGCTATCACAATAGTCTTGCAAATGGGTGAATGCATGATTGAATGGACAAATTTCAATGTTACTGTGTAATTTTTTATATTAAAATTTTTTATTAAGTAAATTTACCATGTTATATTGATTTTGAAACTTCAGTGACATTGATTTAATATTTTTTATTTTGATATTGCTAATCATTACATTATTTAGAAATTTTTTTAAGAATGTAACAATCATGTTTATTTTCCTTAAGGTTTTTGGTCAAGAACACAAGTTTGAAACATGTTTTTTTATTCCTTGGGAAATAATTTTACAAGGTACCTTTTATGATTTTTTAAAAAATAATAATAATAATTGAATAAGTATAATTTAGTCATGAATTTCCAAAATTTAAGAACATGATTATGAAATAGGCCATTAAAATTAGGGAAAAAAATTTATAAAAAATTTCATTTTTTAAAAATTAAAACACTTTAGACCATATACTTTGGCATGCAATAGATAAAAATGATGACATATTGTAACCGAAAAAGAAGAGGAGGGCGCAAGAATGAACCACGCCCTAACCTAACTAAAAAGGGTTCAAGGGACTGTTGGAACTCCCGAGCTTACCGATACATTTCTCTCAGTGCCTAGTCTTTGAGCATTCTTGCATTCTCTCATCAACAACCAACGCAGCATTCAACACACACAGATCGACAATCCAGAATGGTGTGAACCCATAACTCACATCTCATATTTACAAGATAAGACAGGAAAAGCACAAGTTGCCTGACTCGAGGATGCTTATAAAAGTTCATACACTAATCAAGGTCCTGCCCTACATATGCACATCATCGTCTGCTTGGCCAAGTTGATGGCGTAGCGGAAAACTCCACCAACCAGCCAAGTCCTCACCAGAATGAAGCTCTACATACTCATTCTCATAGATAATCTGAGAACACCAGCTTTCTCACTATTGCCTGTTCTTTGAGAAATCTAACCAAAAACAACAGTCCTAAGGAAATATGCTCTCACTCCTTTCTCAGTACTCCCAATCTCCCATAGTCTATCAGAAGAATGCGCATCCGTCCTCCTTGGCCACCGAGCTTCTTCTCTTCCTCCCAATCCGTCACACCCTACCACTCTTGTTCTTTTTTCACTTAGCTTCTCTCTCAAGCCTTGTCCTCCTTTTTCCATTTTTGGCTCATCAATGCAGTTCCATGCCTCTTCATCATTCGCGCCGCCTTCATTCCTGTACAACCTCTCACGCACCCCAAACACAAATCTTCCCATGCACATCCATGCAGCCATCATGGAGAATTATCCACCGCCAAAAATTAATACGGCTAATTATACACAAAACAAACCTCAAGGCCCTGGTGTGTTCACACTGTGTGGCGACCTATTTTCATGTTACATATGTAACCCCTCCGTTTTTAAAGAGCTGAGTCCTTCAGCTTCATTCAGTCTGGTGGAACGTGATAGATCTGGAGATCGCGACAAGACCTTTCCCACTGGTGTCCATTAGCATCCTGGATGATGCACATTCGACAGCCTTCTTCAAAGTCAAGGTTTCCCTTCCCATCGATATGCCCAATGAACTGATATGGACCCTCCCAGCTTGCAGCCAACGCTCTTCTCTTTCCTGGTTTCTTCATTTTCACCATTGTCACCCCTACAACCAGACCCTCAAACAGATGCTTACCTTTCTCGTTGGCATAAGTTCTCCTTTGCTGCTTCTGTGCCTGCTCCACATTGAGCAAAACGTTTTCGTGGATGCTTGCAATGAGCTCCATTTTCTGCAGAAATTGTGCTGCAGCAACCTCCACATCCGCACCAACATCCGTCTTAGCCGTCAGCGCGTGCAGGTAATTGTCTACCCTAAGACGTGGTGTGTGACCAGTCAAAATCATGAAGGGTGAAAACTTTGTACTAACCTGTATCCCACATCGGTACCCAAACAGAATCTTAGCTAGATGTTCGTCCCAACAATCCACATTGCCTGGTGTTGTAACAAGAACAGTGATGCCATGCTTGATGGTCTTGATCATGCGCTCCGCCATCCCATTGCATTGAGGCCACTGAGGTGCAGTGCGCTAATGCTGTATTCCGTAATTCTTGCACATTATCTCGAATTCTGCAGCCCATTCCCCACCATTGTCAGTGAGTACGAATTTGGGTACTCCATACCTGCAAATAATGTCGTATTCCAAGAATCTGGATGCAGTCTTAGCACTATGATCAACAACTGCCTTTGCCTCGCACCACTTGGAATAGTGGTCAATGGCCACCAAAATGTATTTGTTTCCTGTTTTAGTTTCAGGCAATGGTCCTGCAGCATCCAATGCAACTCTGTGGAATAGGTCACAGATGGGAATGCTCTTCAATTGCTCATCCCCAGAGCGGATGCTACCTTCGCTCCTAACCAGCTAGCATTGTTGGCAGCTTCTGACCACCGTCTTAACATCTTCAGTTCAATGATGCTAGAAGTACCTTCAATGGATCTCAACCAACGTCCTCTGTTCCCCGACATGCCCCAGATCTTCATGCATTTGACTCACCATAGATAGCCTTTCCTCAGGCTTGGGCACAAGTGACCCCTTGAAATAGAGCCTCTGCTCCTTCCAGCAATAATTGCTCACCCTCTTTCTGACCTTTTTGCCTTCCTCAATATCAATTGCATCAAATAGCACACCTTCCTTCAATAATCCTAAACAAACTGCATCCTTCCAGATGTCAATGTGCCTCCCATCCATTCCCTGGTCTTCCTCATCATCAGATTCAATAGGACTTAGCTCATGGTCCCCAAACTTAGTTAGTTCCTGAGCCTCCAAAATCAGATCCAATTGCTGCCGCTTGTCAAAGTACTGGGGTCTCCTTCTCTTCATTACCAGTCTCTCACCATTGTCCTGCACAAGCTTATCCCCATTTGCAGCTTCTGTTTCGCCTGAAACAACCTCCTCGGGTTGTTCTTCTCCCGACACAACGTCAACTACATATAGCTTATGGCTGCCGTCATACCTACAGTGGTTGATTCCAAAACAACAAGTATGGTGTTGTACCAACTCCCTATCCTTTCTCCGGACACCAAGCCATTCTGTTTCTTTGCCTGTCCGAATATAGAAAAACTCCTCATCTCCTTTAGATGCATTAGCTGGAGCACTTGCAATGTCTTGTATCTCTTCACTGAAGTCATCATCGTCTGCAGCTGGTCCAAGTGGATTCCTACTCAAAGCATCGACATTTGTATGCCCGAGCCCTGGTCGGTGTATTATCTTGAAGCAAAAATCCTGCAACATGTCTACCCACCTTCCTCTCCTACCATGCGCATCTGACACCGTTGCCAACCATTCAAGCAGCTTGTGGTCTGTGCGTAGAACAAAATGATTCATGTGCAAGTATTGCCTGAAATGCATGACGCCCCAGATTAGCGCGTAACATTCCCCTTCCATGGGATGGAACTTCCTCTATGCTTCTGTCAAGCTCTTGCTGGCATACGCTATCACTTTCTCAAGCCTCCCTTCCTTTTGTGATAATATAGCTCCAACACCCTTGGGCGACCAATCTACGTCTAGCCAGAATGTCCTTCTGAAGTCTGGTCTTGTGAGCACAGGCGCGTCCACTAGCACTGCCTTTAACGCCTGGTATGCCTATTGACAGCCCACATCCCACACAAATGCAACGTCTTTCCTTGTCAACTCAAACAAAGGACCTGCCAATCTCGAATAGCCTCGAATATACTTTCGGTAATAACCTGTCAAACCTAAGAATGACTTGACACTCGTGACTGTCTTCGGTGTTGGGAAATGTAGAACTGCTTCGATTTTTCCAGGATCCGGCCTGGTGCCTTCCTTGCTCACCACATGGCCCAGAAATGTGATGGACTTAACGGCAAAGCAACATTTGTTTGGGTTCAGTTTAAGATTCACTTCCCTGAGTTTACAGAGAACTGCATTCAGATGTTGGAGATGCTCCCCCCAACTTTCGTTGTGCACATTGAGGTCATTAACAAATACCTTCAGGAATTTGCTACCCAAGTCTTTAAAGACCTCCGACATAGTTCGCGTGAATGTACTCGTTGCATTCTTCAGTCCGAATGGCATAACCGTCCAGTCATACAATCCAGTCTTAGAAATAAGAGCGGTCTTTTTTATGTCTTCGGGAGCCATCCGAATTTGCCAAAAACCTGATTACAGGTCTAGGGCAATGAACCAAAATGAGTTTCCCAGTTGATCAATCACATCCTCCACGAGTGGCATCGGAAATGAATCTCGACACGTTTGTGCGTTGAGTGGCCGATAGTCTCCACAGAAACTCCTGCTCCCATCTTTCTTCACTGGCAGCATCACCCGACAGGCATACTCGGAATTGCTAGGCCTCATTTTACCCAGATCAACCAGGACATCTATTTGCCTTTTCACTTCAGCTTCCTCCCAGTAAGACAATCAACCAGGAGATGCTTTGCAAGGTGGAAATCCTTGCGTGTCTATACAATGTTCCTCGATGGTGCAACATCCTAACTCTCCCTTGTTCCAAGCAAAGACGTCGTGGTATCGTTCCAGAATTCCCCAGATTTGTCGCTGTCCTTGATCATCCAATCCTATGTCGATCTTGATTTGTTGGCAGATCTCCCTCCACCTATTGACCATCTCCAGTTGACTGGAAGATGCCAATTGCTCAACAGGTTTGCCATCAGGGTCACCATCTTTCACCTGGATAGTCTGCAACAGCACTAGAATCGAAGGATTGTGGGTTGGGCTGGGTTGCAGTAACGATGGGACAGGTAAACCCTATGTGGACTCATACATCGCCTGTCTGCTCTGCTCTGCATCAGACACCCACTGAATCCAATCAGCATAATCGTCAGAGTCAATGACTTCTTCCTTCATGATATCATCCGCCTGCTCCTAGATTATCAGTTGCAGAATCTCTTAAGGTCCTTCTGACTCCACCAGTTCCTCCAATTCAGTATCTCCGAATTCATTCTCACAATTAATTTGCTGCAATTGGTTGGACTCTAGATCACTGCGTTCACTATCATTAGTGTCCTCATCTAAGGTCGATGTGGACGATCCATCTTTCTTAGTCATGATCGCATGATCATGGTCTGATGCCCAGTTAACATCGCCATCGTTGTGCGTTCTCTTCCTGATGGATGGGGTATCTTGTATTTGAGATTCTGAATTCACTTTTTGCAACAAATTCACCATCGTCAAGGGTAACACCTCCACATCAGCTCCCCGTCCCTTTCTTACTTGTATCAGACCTCGCTCCACATCTACGATGGCTCCGATCTTCATCAAGAAATCCAATCCTAGCAACACATCGTAACTGTCTGTGTCCACCACCATAAGGGTCATGGTACACTGAACTCCACCAACCACTACGGGTACTTCATCGATCCGACCTAGTGCCTGAGTGACGACTCCTGATGCAGTCTTATAGGTCTCGAATCCAACTATCAGATGCATCATCCCCAATTCCCCAACTACAGCAGCAGCCATGACAAATATGGATGCCCATGTATCCACAAGTCCTTCTATCACGCATCTATTTATCTCTACCGGCAAATGGAAGGTCTTACTCCTGTTTGTTTTGTTAACACAGATTCGCCTAATTGACGGGACTAGCGAAACAACAGACACCTAATCATTCACAGTTTCGGCATCCTTCTTCCTACGAGCTAACTTCACTAGACTCTCTAAATGCTCCAACTCTCCTGGGATCATCAAAACTGTCTCCATTGGGCTAAAGGAAATCTTCCCTTTAATAAAATGTGGGAGAATTTTTGACTTGACAGTAGTCTCCCGACCCATTCCTGTGCCTTCTCCCTAAACTTTAGGAGATGGCACATTACCTATTGGTGTCACTTCAATGGGCATCCTCCTCCTTAGCACCCGAGTATACGAAAATACCTCTTGATTATCGCACAACCTGTTAAGTTGCTACCACGTTGCCTCCTCATCATTGAGCAAGACTTCTACGAAATTCGCCGCTCCAGAATGCGACCTTCCATCTTTGGGCTTCTTCCAGCATTGGTCCTCCGAGTGTCCCAATCCTGCACAGAAAGAACATTTGACCCCACAATTTTTTGTCCTATGAGACATTCCACACTTGGCGCATTTCGACCGTGGTTCATTGAGTCTCGGACATGCTATGGCTATATGGTCGCCTCCTTTGCAGATCTGGCACCCGTTGGACATTATGGAAGAGGATGATGCGATAGAATTTGGCACATTCCTCTTGATAAGGTTAACCAATGTGTCATTCAAAGCAGTCACTTGCTTCTCCATCAACGTTTCCTCGACTCCCTCATCTTGCTCCTCCTTCAGAGGCTCAAATGGAATCTCTCCTATTTCTCCCAAAACTTTCTCAAGCTCAGTGGCTGCACCCACCAGCTCTTCAATGTCATTAAAGGTTCTTACTACACATAATTTCCGAATCTCAAGCCTCAACCTGGCCAAAAACCTCCTTCGTTGTTCAGCATCTGGTATCCTGCCTCTCTGAAACAACCTATCGAGGCGTTCGAAATACTTCTACACCCGCTTTTTTGGTTCTTGCTTGATGGCATCCAACTTCATCCGGATGTCATCAGTATTGACATTACCATATTTTTGCACGATCAGGGTCCTCAATTCAGCCCAATCGACTGGTGCTGGTTGTAGCCTTTTGAACCACTCCTTGGCTCAACCCTGCAAATTCAACTTAGCGATCTTGAAAAGTTTGTCAGTGTTGAGATCATGCACTTCAGCCGCCATCATGAGCTGCTTCGCCCAGTCATTGACATCTTCATGGTCCCGTCCCTAGAACAACTCATCCATCCCCTGGGGGCTAGTCACCTTGCAACTGTTTAGCCTTAAACCAAAATTGCAACACTTTCCACTATACACTCGACCTCAGGCCACAATTGGCCACCATAGTACCGGACAGCTTTACAGTGTATTTTGTTCGTAATGGATTTTGAGAAGAGCAAATGTCATACGAGTCAATCTGCAAATTCAGACTGATGTCCCTCTGCTATTGGTCTCAAAGGTGCAAAATTAGATGGAAAAGTGGAAAAGCTTTGCTCATCTGTGGATTCTTGTTGGAACTGCCACACTCCCTCCTGGTTTTGCCATATTCTCCAGCTTATGAGGCGAGATCTTGATCCACTATGCTCCACTCCGAGTAGTCGATCTCTAACTTGAAACAAGTCCTCCACACCGGGTATATACAATTTGACAAAATGATTAGGCGACACAACAAGTTTGGGAATCCAAATGTCTCCCAGCCTAAGCACACTCCTCTGCCTCTCAACAAGTAAAGGTGTTATTCTATGCAAGATAGGAGGTGTGGTAGAATTGTGCCTGTAATTCTGAGGTTGACACCCATCCCCTTGCTCCATCTATCACCTTTAACCAAATTTCAGCGCGAGTGTAAAAACCACTATGCGCTACTTCTACTGCGATATCCCCAACTCGAACTTCTTGTGGATCTATTCCTACAAGCCTTACTACTCCGAAACCTAGAAAACGCAGAATTACTGCTCCCCTCTGTGGTCCGTTCTGCACAGTAAAAAAATCAAATTTGTTGACAAGTTGTTGTTCATGAATTTCCTGAGTCACTTCTTCCATAGGAACTTCCTCTCCCTCAGACGAAGACATGATCTTCAATAATCATTCTCCCCAAACATCTACAGGTTTGACTACGACTACAAACACGGAACCATGCTCTGATACCAAAAAAAAGAGGAGGGCGCAAGAAATGAACCACGCCCTGACCTAATTAAAAAGGGTTCAAGGGACTGTTGGAACTCCCGAGCTTACTGATACATTTCTCTCAGTGCCTAGTCTCTGAGTATTCCTGCATTCTTTCATCAACAACCAACGCAGCATTCAACACACACAGATCGGCAATCCAGAATGGTGTGAACCCATAACTGACATCTCATATTTACAAGATAAGACAGGAAAAGCACAAGTTGCCTGACTCGAAGATGCTTATAAAAGTTCATACACTAATCGAGGTCCTGCCCTACATATGCACATCATCGTCTGCTTGGCCAAGTTGATGGCGTAGCGGAAAACTCTACCAACCAGCCAAGTCCTCACCAGAATGAAGCTCTACATACTCATTCTCACATATAATCTGAGAACACCAGCTTTCTCACTACTGCTTGTTCCTCGAGAAATCTAACCAAAAACAACAGTCCTAAGGAAATATGCTCTCACTCCTTTCTCAGTATTCCCAATCTCCCACAGTTTATCAGAAGAATGCGCATCCGTCCTCTTTGGCCACCGAGCTTCTTCTCTTCCTCCCAATTCGTCACACCCTACCGCTCCCGTTCTTTTTTCACTTAGCTTCTCTCTCAAGCCTCGTCCTCTTTTTTCCATTTTTGGCTCATCAATGCAGTTCCATGCCTCTTCATCATTCGCGCTGCCTTCATTCCTGTACAACCTCTCATGCACCCTAAACACAAATCTTCCCATGCACATCCATGCAGCCGTCATGGAGAGTTATCCGCCACCAAAAATCAGGATGGCTAATTATACACAAAGCAAACCTCAAGGCCCTAGTGTGTTCACACTGTGTGGCGACCTATTTTCGTGTTACAATATATATTTATAATTGTGAAAAAATTTAAGAGAAAGAGGTCAAGAATATTATTTATCAATTTTACCACTCAAGGAATTCCTTGAAATGGTTATTAATGTAAATTCCTATGGACTATTAATGCAATTTTGCAACACACATTTTGTGATGTTCCATTAAATTTTCTTGAAAATAAAATTCAAAATAAAATTGACAATAAATTATATTTGGTATTCTATGAAATTTTATTCAGGTTTTTATTCAATATGTCAAGTTTTTCAATGTCCGTCTTTGGAAGGACATCCTTGGGATGTCTTGTCAACTTGCAACACATCTTGAATATGGCATCCTTAATATTTTAGGTTCAGGGTCCATCCCTTTTAGGCTTGGGCAATGTTAAGGATGACTAAGAGAAAATTCTAAAAGACATTAGGATTTTATTTTGCAAGTGATAGGGATGATGGAAAAACATTAAGGGATTTTGAACATCATTGATAAAACTCTTGGGAGATGTTTAGAATTATTGGGGGATTTTGAACAATGTCAAAAAAAACATTGATTTTAGGTTGTGTTGGGAAAATTCTGAAATTTTGTTTTCAATGATGGGGAGACCTAGGGGATAACATTGGTCTTGGGAAAATACCTTGGGGGGCTCCAAATAGTGTTGAAAAAATGTTGAGGAGACATTGAACAAGATCAACAATGGTTAAATAATGTCAGTAACATGTGGGACACCAAACACCATTGAAAAAATATTGAAAAAAGGTAAGTTTTTGAACCTTAGTTAAATGATTATTTTATTTGGGGTAAAAGAAAAAAATTGGTAGGGATAGTAGGAGGGACTCTAAGGACATCTTGGGACTTTTCTAAGCCTAGGGATGTCCATTTTGGCAACCTCACTATATGTTGTTTCATATTTCACATGGTGTCTATTGTGCAATGTGGAAGATTATTTCAAATATTTTCTATTTTCTTTCACAAATATGTTTTCTTTAAGATTTTTTTTTTTTTTGAAAAGTAATGTCAAGTTGTCAATGTATGAAATTTTTAGTCTTATATGAAATTTGTGGAGAACCTTAAGTAATCTAAGGTTCAAGATTCTTTTTGATATTGCAATTTGATATATGGAAAAATTAGATCTTTAAAAAATGCATCCACACTTTGGTAGATGTACAAAGTATATTCTTTTACCAAAAAAAAGGAAATCATACTACATAGGCTTCACATGTTTTTTCCAAAAATGTTTTTGGCACAAATCACTTTACAAGTCTATTGAATTTACAAAATTATTGATAAAATGATATTGCCATGCAACAAGAGGTTGTCATGCAATCTACACCAAGAGGGAAGGTGTGTTCTTACTAATTTCAAGTGCATTGTTGATTTTCATGTGAAAGTTTGAAATCTAACTTAGAGAAAACATTAGTGGGGAATTGTTGTTATGCATAGATACATCCATAAAACATGGTTACTTGCTTAAATGTTCGTAAAATTTGTGAGGTGATTGGAAAGTTCATGATGGATTATTTTATTTTATTTTTATGTTGGATAGCCATGGGATGATGTATTATTATTGAAAATAATGGGGCAAATAAACAAAAAGTCTTATCCAAGCTTGATGTTATTTGTCTACATATTAATTAGTTCATAGAAGCTCATTTAGGATTGGGTGTAGATTAGTTGGTAACTAGCTAGTTGTTCCTTAATTTTGTATATTTAATATTTTGGGAAAAAAATCACAAACAGATTTTTTTAATACATTTTTTTTTCAAAATATTGGAATATATATAATACCAAAATATTGAAATCAACCTAACAAATTAAAAATACTCAAAGGCATTTTGAAAAAAATTGCAACTAATTTTTAAAAATTTAAACAACAAAATTTGTTTAAAGGACATGTAAATAGATTGGAAAAGATTTGAACATGACATATTTTTGAAAAAAAATTAAGAAACCCCTTAACATAATAATATAATGAAATTTTGAAATTTTTTGAAAAAAACATTTAAAAACGTTTGTCCACGATTTTTCAAAAAAAGCAATAAATAAATAGTCAGCTAAAGGGGCACCTTTGGCTCATTATAATGTGCTTGACCATTTTTTGCATTTTTCCAAAAAATCAAGCAATATTTCCTATGAAAACATTTTTTGGAAGGGAACACCATTCAACAACATGAATGCATGGCAAAACATTTCAACCATACATTCTTCACAAACTACATAGGCAATTAATTCTTCACAACCAACAATTTAATTACATTTGATAATACCTTGAGTCAATACAGACCTTGATTGAAACTAATAAAAGCAATTATAGACAATTGCCAAAGGTCTACAACAAAAATATCCCAAATGTGGCATTATGAATGTCAATGCTCCTTTTAAGGCAATACTCAAAATTGAACAAAATTATGCCCTTACAAAATTTTGTTAACAATAAACTTGCCAAAACAAAAAGTTTTTACAAAAAAAAATTACCATACTTTGTAACATTTAAAATTTGCAAAAAGTAAGGTGGTTATAGACTATAAGCTAATTTCCATGTCACCTTTTCCTTCACAATTTCTTTATTGAATTGTTCATGAAAATAATGAAAATGGATTTTCATGTCCTCCATACTATATGATCATCTACCTACATGGGGCTAGAGTGAATTGATATAGGTTTTTGCAAAATGGATGTAACCCCCACCCATGAATGCACCAATGGATGGACAATGATTAATTTTTTAAAAAATCCATTAGATTGATGTCCTTGTGTTAACCACCATGATTAGCAATATGACCTTTTTTGGGGTTGACCTTTTTCGTTGTTAAATTTTCTTATGGGTGATATTTTCTTTCAACTAACATCAGTCACCTACTTGCTTGGTATACCCTTCAAGCTACTTACCTATTCATCCACATACCTACCAACCAAAAATGACTTACCACCTCCCCTTCATTTGTTTGCCTACCTACCCAAAAGCAGCTATTATGTCCCCTCCCACCTACCTACTTACCTCCACACCTATCTACTTACATCATGGCCCCACTTACTTCACTACTCATTAGTCAACCCAATCATAGCCATCAAAGATGATGCATAAACAAAATCACATGTAGGTATTGCAAAAAACTTTTCAATGTCTCTTAACAAATATTGAAGACCCAAATGAAAATATGAAGTTAATATTGGATGCGGGTATTGGTCTTGCAATCAATTTTGCAACCTCCACTTTCACAACCTCCACTTTTGCAATCCATTTAATGGGTAGATGCATGGACGAGTGGCTCATTTTTGTGACATTTTTTTTGTTTTTGCAGTACCTTTCTTGTTTCAATGCCTCTTAGCACAAAATATGTTGTTTAATTTTCTAATTGGGAATTTTTTTTGAATTAAAAACTTGATTATGAAAACATATGTATAATTTTGTTTTGAAAAAAATATGCCCACTTTCTGCTATGCACTTTTGAAATTGAAAATTTGGGAGTGGTCAATTGGGTGGAATGTTTTTAAAATATGATTTTGAAATAGATTTTTAATCCAAAAGATTTCGAGTGACTAAGTATGTTATATATTATAACATTATAAAATCATATTTCAAAAATTTATTTCAAAAAGTTTAACCATCTCATAGTATTGGACTTTTTTGTGATTAGAATTAGCTTCGATTTTCATAAGTCCATAATAGTCTTGATTTGCATTGGTTTTGAATTTTTTTCACAACAAAGCCCACGTTTTTGAAATGTTTACTTGGGCATTCACTCAAAGTGACTTTATTGGGCCTCCTTCATGAATTTTCAAAAGGCATCCACCTAGAAGGTGACTTCAACACCTAAAGCTATGATGACAACACACCCTATATCATTTTAAGGTTTGAAGTTGTTTCTAGAGGGAAGATGTGCCTCGATTGTTGACACTTGCAGAGTTGTGGCCATTTCAAAGAGCTCTAACAAGATAGATGACCCATTTTGGAAGGAAGATGGGTGTTGGTTGCAAGAAATTACAACATCGCATCTACTTCAAAAAAATTTACAAAGGAAGACAACTTGTAATGATGGTAGCTTGCAAACCTACATTTCTTTCAAGTTTTTTTTTAATAGATGGTTGCAATAACTTTGTTGAGATCCGTCGTGGTTTTGTTCCATATGATCTTTCTAAGTCCATGATCTTAGATTGTTTGGGCCTTTGTCATTCTTCTTTGGATTTAAAATTTGTTCATGTTTTTGGGGTTTCTTTAGTTTCCTTGTGTAATAAAATGTTTAGTTTTTGTCTTTAAAAACTATCCATAGATTATTTCATTATGATGTATAGAATTAAAAAAATTTCCTAAAACCTTTGGGATCATGTTCATCATGTTCTTTCTATTTGTAGCAGGTGTTTGAAGTTCATCAAATATCCTTTCAAATTTGTGATGTCACTTAGAGAAGGCGGGGTTGCATGTCGATGGAGAAGATGGTTATGCCATCTTGTTTGTTTGTGCCCTTGTCCTTTCAACATGTGTGACCTTATCCTTGCTATTTCATGTGGTTGGCCATGGGTAACAACAGAGATAAGCAAAGACATTTGGGAGTGTTCAGGGGTGGTCCATCAAATAGGGCAAAGGCTATAGAGCATCAAAGGGTGTCTTGCGTTCAACAAAGAATAGCAATAGAATTGAATATAGTTGTTGAGAATGTTGAAGAATGTGTACTAAATTGTGACATCAAAAGGGCGACTCCAGTTATAGTTCGAACTATTGTTTCAAACTTGGCACCCTATTCTAGTGTTGTTGCAATAGAAGTAGTGATTCAAGGGGTTTGTGTTGACCAAATTGTGAAGTATGTTATTCCAAACACTACTAAATCTTCCAAGGATGTAATTACAAAGGGAGACTTCTTATTTCGTTTTGTTCAATCTCTATCAGAGGTCAAATTGCCAAACACTGTAGAAAAATTAACTACAAAGCATGCCATTTTAACAACCCTTATCAATTCTAATTCAAACACCTCTATTTGGCCAAAAGCTCGGATGTTGAAAGTGCATCCAAAAAATGTGGCCATGGTTTTTCACCTCAATAATTGATGAGTAACTCAGATGGGTTTCTTTGGTCATTGTCCATATGAAAGAGAAGATTAGATATGTTGGCTCCTGAAACTAAGGTAACGGTTTTATCTTGGTGGGCTTTAGAAACACATATGAATCCAAACAGAAAAGAGGTGGTGAGGAGAAGATTAACACCAAAAGTGTATGAGGAAAAGCCAACATAATATCTCATGGAAACACAGGTTTGATTCATCACATAAGTTTTCTATTTGATGTTTTATTTTGTTTGCAATTGATTGATCATGTGTTGTTCCAAAACAATGGGTTTAGGTCATTGTGAATGATTCTAAGATCAAATGTTATGAGTGATTCAAATTTTTGGATTTTAGATAAGATCTACAATTTTACCTAGTTATTTTGAGGTCAAATGGGTTTAAGGTTTCGAATTTTTGGATTTTAAATGGGATCTACAGTTCTATGGTGGAATGGTGCTCAAATTACAAATTTGTAGTTCTGCATTCAAATTGCAAATCTTTGAGCACAGTTCCATGAATTATGTTCAAATTGTAGATCTATCTTTCTATGGTGGAACTGTGCTCAAAGACCTTGGAAGGGAATTTCAAACTTCAATTGAGTTCTTGTTCACAAATAGCCCAGAACCTTGTGAGCATTATATTGTTTAAGCACACCTATGCATTGTTTTGTACTATTGCCTTAATGTTGGATTTTATTCAGTGCATTGATGACTCACAAGGATTGACATTGATCAATTTTTCCGTTTGTGAAGTTGAAAAGGATTGATACATGTTTGTTTTTTAAGATTTCTAACTACTGAGGACTCTAAGTGTGTTGTTGGTGAATAATTTTAACATTTGTGAATTCAAAGGGCTAGTGCATGTTTATTTGTGAAGCATTGTGGATTGTTGAGGATTCCAAATGTCTTATTGGTGAGTAATTTTGACATTTGTGAATTCACAAGGAATGATTTGCATGTTTTTAATGAAACATTGTGGACAATTGAGGACTCCAATTATGTTGTTGGTGATTAATTTTGACATTTGTGAACTTATAAGGAATGATGCATGTTTATGTGAAGCATTGTGGACAATTGAGGACTCCAACTGTGTTGGTGGTGACTAATTTTGACATCTATGAAGTCAAAAGGACTAATGCATGTTTATTTGTGAAGCATAGTGGACTGCTAAGGACTCCAAGTGTCTTGGTGGTGAATAAATTTAACCTATATGGCAAATCAAAGGTGACTCCCATTGATAGTTTTTGGATTTTGATATATGTAATCACTATAATAACTAATGGTGGTGGTATATTAAAAGACCTGGGAATGTTGAACTAAATTTTAATGAGTCATCAGAATTTCTGAACTAATTGTGAGTTCATATAGCCTTTGCATGGCTATCTTTTGTCAACTATAGCATTTGTTATTTTTGTTAACAATATGTCTTTAAGCCTCATTGAATTCCTATTGATGTCTTTTTGGGTTCTATGATTTCCATGTGTTGTTGCTCCTATTTTGCAAATTAAATTGAATTACTAAATTTTTGATCTAATACTTATGTTTGAACTTGTATATATGGTGGAGGTTTTAGAAAAGTTATTGACTTCAAGTTAGTCATCAAAGATTTATGAACTAATTGTGAAGTTAAGTTGTTTTTTCATCTTTCTCTTCATTGTTTTTTTTATATATGAATATCACATTTGTTTCGTTTTGTGTTTGATCTTTTCTATCATAATTTGATCATGTTCATTATTGCCTAAATGTCTTGTTAATTATATTTCATTGGAATCTTTCAAACAAATGTACTTTGGCAATTATCATGTATGTTCTATGATTGTCTTCCAACAAATGTGACATTTTTTATGATATTGAGTAAGTTGTTTGAATATTTAGTTATGTTGTAATTTCAATTTTGCGTTGATATTTTCCAATTTCAATTGACCATGTGGGTGTTGGTGCTCTTGATTTACTAATTAATTTGCTTCAATGGTGGGCTAGTGATATAATGTTTCTAAGTTAACCTATACACATGGTGGAGATTTTGGAAAAAATATTGACATTTAGTGAGTCATCAGGGTTTTTGAATTCATTGTGAGTTCAAGTGTGTTTTTCAAATTATTAGTCTTCCGATTACTGTAAAATTATTTTAATAACTTTGGGTATACATCCATCTAGTTTTGTGACTATCTATTAATATGATTATGTGGTTGTTGGTTCTCCCAAGTTGTTAATTAACTTATTTTGGTGGGTTTTAGATATGATTATGCTGCTAGAACCTATACATATGGTAGAGATTATGGAAAGGTTATTGTTTTTAGTGGGTCAATAGGGTGTTGAACTTAGTATGAAGTTCAAATTAGATTTATTTTCATGGTTGTCTCCCAGCTGAATTACAATTCTATTTCATGATCTCACATTAGTAAATATATTTTTTCAATTATGCCATGTTCCTTTAATTTCATTTGATCAGTATTGGGTTTATATTAGACTTGCATTATGATTGTCTACTTCATTTGATCTTAAGGAACTTGATCAATTTATATGTTTTCAAATCTTATGTTAACTTCATTCTAGAATTTCATTTGTTGAACACTAATTATTAATAGACCTCATTTATTGTTAATTACTATAGATTGACGTGGTTACTTGGATCAACTAATTTACAACACTCCATTCCATTGTGAGTATTTGTCAATTTTCATGGTTATATTCCATGCTAATTGTAATGGTATTTCAAGGATCTTGCATATATGGAACTCAAATTCTAGGACTCTTGGTTTTGAGTTTCAATGAAACATTACTTGATTTTTAAATTATGTGACTTTAAGTAAACCCTACACCTACTTAACTATAATGGTATTTCTATCATGCCCTACAAACATTTTGGGTATTCTCTTAATGCTATTGACTTTCAGTGAGTAATAACAATTTTTGGAAAGGTTGGTGACATTCAGTAAAAAATCATTACAAAAAATTAAAATCAATGTGAAATTCACTTAGTTATTTTTCCACAATTGTCTTCTTGTTCAATTGTGAGTTTATTTCAGTTATCAAGAATATATTTTTCAGTTTTGTGTTCATCTATTCCTAGTTTAATTAAACTTATCATATATCAATTATATAATGGGACCCATGATTGGAGTTTTGTTGTTGGGGTCAACTACACTGAGGACACGTTTTGTCGCAACCCCACTTTGGGATAAGTGTGAGGATGAAACTCACACCCCCAAAAGTGGGAAGTTGGAGTCCTCCAGGACTCCCAAAAATTCAGAGCTCAAGTTCAAGAGTCAAAACACCTCGCATTGAAACGTTCTTTATATCAATGGAAAGGTCTTGAAGTGTAGATGCCCAAAATGGCCTCGCATGTGCCATTTGGACATCTGCAACCCAAGTTATGGGCAAAAGAAAGGCCGGGAGTCAAACTGGCAGTTTGATTCCCGACCACTAAAAGTCGGGAATCGACCTCTTCCCAACATTTTCTAAAGGAGTGCAACATGGCGTTGGAAAGCTCTCGAGGAGAGCTACAACTTTGGTTTAGACTTCACTCCAATTGGAGGTTGGAGCTGGAAGATATGAGCTCCCAAAGTCCCGGGACTCCAACCCGGGACAGTTTCGGGACTCCTCCTTGGGAGTCCCGG
>Ga0209611_10006123_pt1 | contig 19871 bp, 10 predicted proteins | sample S1TSphgellanicum_3_FD_187693 | JGI IMG/M metagenome (GOLD analysis project Ga0209611, IMG submission 187693) | Host-associated microbial communities from peat moss isolated from Minnesota, USA - S1T2_Fc - Sphagnum magellanicum MG (SPAdes) (version 2) | ecosystem: Host-associated > Plants > Peat... | reverse complement strand
AACATATTTCAATAATAAAACAAACTTTGAAAAAAAAAAATTTGTGCAAAAAATAATAATTCACGTTGTCTTTATTGGAATATTCAACTTTCTAGGGTGAATGTTAAAATTTAAACATGTTTTGTTATGTTCTTGTTTACCCTTTCTTGATTTTTTAAGCCAAGTTATACATTTTTGTAAATTTGATTGGGTAGACTTGATAGAAATAAATTAAAGGTTTTTGTAGACCTTTTCATTAGTTATAGCATATTGACATGCTTTAAAAAAAACATTGCCAAAGCAAGTGCCATGAAAACTTTCATGAAAACTTAAAAATTCATATTTAATAATTGATTTTATGGCAATTTTCATTGCATTTAAATTTGACCTTTCATCTTTCACATATGTAAATTTATTTTTTTCGATCCATATTGATCAAATAATTTTGTTAGATTAGTAAACAAGGTTTACCCAATAGTTTTTATTTTTTAAATAACCTAATAATCATTTGTTTAAGCTCTTAATCAAAACCTAAAAAGATAATCACAAGAACAAAAATATCATGTGTTCCCTTAAACATTCATAAATCAAAACTTCTTGTTGTAGATATATTGTCTCTCAATTTTGGCAAAACATGTACTTGTTTTGTTTTATCCACCAATTTAGGTAATATCTCATTAGAATGTTGTTTTCTAGAAGGGAAGACAACTTGAAGACATAGATGTAAAACTAAATGCTTAAACCAAACACTTTCCACAAACTACGAAAGGTAGTTGATTTTTCACAATTAAAAGACCTAAGTCTTGCAAAAAATCTTTTTGTAGTTTGTCATCCTTTTTTAAAGGATCCTTGAGAGGAATTGTTTTTTGGATATTACACTTTTTGCAACATTTGGTCTTTTTTTTGTTGGTTGTCTCTCTAAAGGTCCTTTTATTACAACATTTACTTCTTCCTCAAATATTTTGGCAAACAACATGATCATTATCCACATGTTTTTTTAGGGTTGCTATACCATATGTTTTATAATATTATGTTATTAATCCTTTTCTTTCTTTAATGTTCGAATTAAGAGCACAAAGAATATTATGACAAAGTAAACATCTCATGACCTAAGGATTTCTAGGATCAACTTCTTTATCATCATTTACGTAATAAAATGTTTAACAAATTACATTCCTACTGTGACCTTTCCATATTTTTCTTTGAGTATGCAATATTTCAAAGATTCTTTCCATTTCATTAGGAATTTATTTTATTATGTTTTGTTCTATTTGAAAACTAACATCAAACATTTCATTTTTCATATTACATTCATTTAAACCTTCATTTTCATCATCACTTATTTTCACATTTTCGTTTTGACTTAATTCCATTTCTTCAATGGAATAAAAAAAATTGGTGGAAAAATTTAAAATAAGTAAAAAATTTAACACAATTAAGGGTCTTGAGTTTAATTATTTAATTTACCCCAAAAAACATCAAACAAAAATATTGATAACAAATTTAAAACAACTAAGGCAATATTAGTAATGTACCCAAAGAACATCAAACAAAAAATACAACTTAGGCAATTACAAGCATTTAAAAGATTATTGAAGGATTATTAAAGGATTATTGAAGTAAAAGATGTGTTAAAAAAAGGTCTTAAACTTTAATGTGAAAATTTCTTTGCAAGTGCCCACCTATCCCTAACATGACAAAATATACATAATATGTTTAATTAAAAATTTAAAAAACTGAAATTCTTGAAAACATACATTTTAGCACAACAAATATGAGAAAAATTAGGAAACTAACATTTGAAAAAAATTAAATGCAAAAAACTTTCAATGTGCAATGAAAGAAGAAGCTTTTGATTTCTAACCTACACTTATAAAGAAAATGCAAGGGGGGAAGTATTGGTTTAGAAACCTAACAAACACAACAAAGAACATCAACAAACATTAAGGTCAAAGAAGTACCCGAGGTGAAGTGTTGACGAAAACCAACAAACCTCAGCAAAAAACACTAATGAGCACCAACAAACCTCAACAAGGAACACTAATGAACATTAACAAAACACAATAAGGAGTGCCAATGTGCCAATGAACATCAATAAACAACAAATTTCAACAAGGAACATGGATGAACACAAACAAAACACATTGAAGAATGCCAATGTGCCAACTATTGACAAACACCAATAAACCACAACGAAGAGTGTTGATGAACCCCAATGAAACACCAAGGAGTGTCAACTAACATCAACATAACACCAAGGAGTGCCAACGAGCACCAATAAAACACCAAGAAGTGTTGACGAACACTGATGAACACCACAAGAATGTAACAAGGAACCTTGATAAGAATCAATAGAGCACAACAAGGAGCTTTGATAAGAACCAATAGAGCGCAACAAGGAGCTTTGATAAGCACCACATGACCACAACAATGAGTGTCGATAAACACCATTAAAATATAGTAACAAACATCAATGAACACCACTAAAGCATAACAACAAAATAGTCAATGAACACCAATAGAACAAGGTGACAAAGCTTTTTAGAATACCAATAGAGCACAACAAGCTAATGCTAATAACTCCAATGATTAAACAAGCAAAAACAAGAACTTAAACTCTAAGCATGCTTTAGAGTTGTCAATCACCTTGCTTTATATGGAGAATGAAAAAGGATAACAAAAAAGAAGGTGGTTTTGTTTTTGCGACGCAATTGGAAACCTAGTTTCATTTTTAAAAAAACCCTACCTACCACTACCAACTCCCACAGTAAATGACACTTATCAATTGAGTTGACACCTTAACCTTATTAACTTTTTATACCTTAACAAGGTATCCAAAAAAAAATTGCAAAAATTGAAAAGGTTTCAAGCGAGCAGTCTTCAACCCAATGAGAACCTCTAAATGAATTTCAAAAATGGCATCACCATTAATGATACTTTGAAGGATTCAAGGTGAGAACCAACTTGAGACCTTGGTTAGTTTTCCCCTCTTTTATGATACTTGCCCAACATTGGTATAAATGTTTAGTAGAAAATTTAAAACAATAATAAGTAGTTAATCTACACATAATTCACATTCAACACTAACACACATTTAACATAAAGAACAACATTGAGAAATTTGAGCTGTAATATGTTTCAAAAACCAATTTCAACACATGCAAAATTTTATTTGTACCTATTTTTCTTTGACTTTTTAATCCAAGTGATAGTTTTTTGCAAATATGAGCATGCCTTTTCAAAAAACACTTCCTTCTTGCCAAGACAAAGTTGTCATTTGACATCACGTATTGATAGGCCTTTGATATTATATGTTCAAAACAAACATGTGCATAAAACACTTTTGAAGGTCCAATGGTGCATGTGAACCAACATTAGACATGGTAGTAACAAGTGTGGTCAAATTCTTAACTTCATCCTTCATGTAAGTAAAGATTTTATAAATAAGATTAAACTTTGCTAAGAAGGATTTCACTCACCTTAGGTTACCCTTGAAATGTTTGAAGCTTCAAACAACCCAACAATAATGCACATTTGAGACACCCATTTCTTGTTAATGGAATTCACAACCAATGCAAAAGTATCAAATCTTATTCTAAACATTTACAAATAAAATGTAATGGTGGGAGTTGCACAATCTCCAAGAGCAAGGAACACCTACCTTTCCATTGTCTTGGCTAACAACCCATGTTTATGTTCTTGAACAAGTGCTTTGTGAGAGAGAACGACACATTCCCATTCTCTCACATGAAGAATCAATGAAAAAAAGACTTTTTATAATACACAAAATTTCATTCATCTTTGCTAGAAACAACACTAAATCCTTGATAAATCAAATCTAAACCCGATGATTCTTCTTGTAAGGATTTCCACTTCAAAAGAAGTAGCTTATGGCAAAAGGGTGTAAACATTTTGCTTCTTTCCACTTAACATCCGATATCCACCAATTGCGTTGTTGCCTCTTCATATTTGTATCACCCAATCTCAAAATCATGCTTACTTTAGTATTGAAAGCTCATGAATATGGTGTTGGGAAAAAGAAAATTGCAAGTACCAACTGACATTTTCCCATGTCTCTTTACTTGGGAATGGGTTAAAAAGAGATTTGAGTTCGAAATTGTCCTAGTGACAACTTATGAAAGTTAAAGTTGTCCTACCTAAACTTGCTCCAACAAATCATGGTCACTGAAATTACCAAATGTTACCTCTTAGTTTTGGGAAGGCTCCACTGTTAAGGTCCTTAATTTCTTAGGATGAAGATTTAGGGTTAGGGTTAAGGTTTCAGCAACAACAGTTGGTGAGAACTCTACAAAGAAGAAGGGAAACATGCGAAAGCTTGGAGCTCCGAGATGGAGGACAGGAAGGGAAAGCGTGGTGCAGGAACTGGCTTAGCAGATCTGAGATTGCTTCTAGAATGACGGAAAACAGCAGTCGTCGTCTCAGCTGGAGTGGATGTAAGCCTTGGTTCGCACCAAGGGGCCTCGCCTGGACAAGGCTTTACGCCATGTGTCTTCCGATATCATGATCTGGATGAATCAGGGTGGATTCTGGCGCAGCTTGTTTTTCTCTTCTGTTAGCTCCTCTTCCTCTTTCCCTGTGTTTCTTTGCCCTCATCTTGCCTTGCTTGCAAGAGTGCTATGTGCTTTCGCTACTCTTACCGGGAACATGTGTGCAGGGATTTCTCTGTCTCTGTCCTTCATGTCTCTGTCTCTTTTCTCTCTTCCCTGAGATTTGAAATATGTCAATCTGTCATTGTTCCAATCTCTTCTCACACATCAAGTTTCCTAAGCTCCTTTGTCCTTGTTGAGTTGGTCAGAATGGTTTAAACCCTTGGAAAATGTGCATGAAGTGGATTGCAACTTGTGTTGAATTTGATGGCCCCTCCTTGATCATTTCATGTCAGGAGTCTTTTGTGGCCAAGTTCAATCTTTGTTTTACAACACAATTTTGCAGTGACTAAAGGCCTCAAAGAGGTGAAAACCCTGAAACCCCTAACTGTTTTATGTCTCCCAGGTAGTTTTGGTAACACTTGTGGATTTTGTAGTTATGATGATGTCCATCTTTCATCAGGGCAGGCATACACCTACATTCATGGTGGGTTGTTGTTCTTGATTTGACTTGCAATCTATGGCATGATTGATCATGTTATGCACTGATGTTCCTGACTCCCTTTCTTTCTCTTTGGGTGGTGGTGGTTGTTGCAACTGGTTGCTGCTGGGACTAGTACTACTCATTGCACTGACAGGATTTGTTTTATTCACCCTGTTCCTTCTCTTAGCCACAGCCAATGCCATTGTCAGTGAATTGCTGATGTTTGCGTCAGCTGTGGGCACATTCACAGCCCTCTTCACATCACTAACTATCTATGTTGGAGTTCTAACTGTGGCTGCATTAGCCATATGGACAACTGCAGTCATGTGCACATTTGTGGTGCTTTTTGTCACAGGTTTGAACTGCTGAACCCTCTCTTAGACCCAAAATTTGGCCAAAATGCGGCAACTACCAGGATTTTTTGACTAAGAGCTTTTTCTAAGCAATCTTTAGGCTTGCCATGATTTCATGGGAGAAAAATAAACAAGAGCCACTTGTCTCTCTCATGGTAGTGCTCAGTGTAATATGTCAGGAAAGCCTATAGCATGCAATTTCATCCAATCATTGTTTTGCTTGCAGGGTGGATTGCTTTTGCTTGGGTTGTCTGGCAAGTGGTAAAGAATAGCATGGACGTTGTGAAAAACTCTTTAGCTCCAACTGGCAAAGCCATCTCAAGCATGTCAGTTTTAGGACAACTGCAACAAGTCATCATGCTTGAAGACCATCCTAAATTGGACATTCCACCTGCTCCCCTGTGAATCTTTTATAAGCCAAATTCCAGAAGCATTGCAACCTATGAAACTATTTCTATGAAAGGAAACTATGAGTAAAAAAAAATACTTGCTTGGTAAAATGATTTATATGTGTTATTTTTCATGTGTCATTGTGATTGCAGGGATCTAAATGACACATCATTTAGATGTTATTAGTTTGTCAACCAATAGAATAAAGAGCTTGGTACAGTTTCTATGGAGCATCGACACAAGTAGGGGTTACCATACTGTGAGTTGCCACTGTTGATTTTTCCTCTACCATGTCTGTTTTTTTGTTTTTGTGCTGCCCATTCATTGGCTTCACTTGTCTGTATCCTTCTTCTATTTGCTGATTAGAATTTTAAATGGGGCATTGTCAGTTGATTGTTCATAGTCTTTCCCTGTTCTCCTTTTCTTTAGTTTTTCTTTCCCTTTCTGTCGGTCTGTTTTTTTTTTTTTCTCTTGTCCTTGTTGTTGTGGTCTGTTGCTAGCCAGTAGTATGGCTGAATCTTCCCGTTGCTTCTGGAATTGCAGCAGAAACTTAGTTCACAGGTTGATGCTTGTCACCAACCTTTAACCCCTGTAGGGAGCTGATGAAGTCAGTGGGGAAGTTGTGGTACTAAGTCACTATCATACATACTACTGTTGATGGTCTCTGAATAGGTGTGAGACTGGCACTTTTGTTCATATTGGTGTGTGTTTTTTGACTTTTGTTTGTTCTTTCTTTCCTTGTTTAGTTCTTTCTATGGCTTCCTGAGGAAGTGTTAACCTTGCTGTTTTTTCTTCATCATGAGAATGGAGATTTCTCTATTCTTATGAAAGATATTGTCAGTTGATTGTCCGGTTCAAACCTGAGATGGGCTATGGCCGCCACATTTCTTCATTTCAAGGTGAGCATTTTCCACTTTATGGATGAAACATGCACTTGAAAGATTTGGTTGGAATTTACTTTCAATTGAGTGCAATTTGTTGTTTGTCAGAAGAATAGGTTGCATTTGTGCACTTTCTGCACCTTGACTAGTTTTTGAGTTTAGTTTTTGGAACTAATAACTACAAATCTTTGTTACTGTCTTCAATTTAGTATGGTTGAAGACTATGTTAAACCTCACTTGGAGATTACAAGGAAAGATTGAAGATTGTAGTTCATGGTTTAGGATTCATCCCGTGTAAAATCAATTTAACATTACTCTCCATGCGTTTGAAGAAACAAAGAAAGCTCCTTCCACTAGAATAATGACACACTAAAAAGATACACATTGTTATTGGATCATGGTTCTAACCGATGTTGGGTGGGTATGTGCTTTGGCAGGTAAGAACTGCAAGTTGAGATTCTGGCTACTAAGAACTGGAATCAGGTCTGGTTTTTGAAACTGTAACCTGATTTGATTTTCTTAATGAACTGGACCCGGAATCGAGTTCCCAGTTCTATTTATGTATGGAACCAGAACCAAGATTTTTGGAAAAGAAAAAGTGACTAGAATTGAGGGTTGACCAGCAGTTATGTTAATTGCCTGACCGAGTCAGGGTTAGTAAGAATCAGATTGGGATCTGGTCTGGTTTTCAAAACTGGACTGTTTCTTGGTTCCATTTATGTGTGAAACTGGAATTGAGATAGTTCTAATCTGCTTTTTAGAAGTGGAAATGAAGGTTCCTCATAAGAGTAAATAACTGCCCAACACTGGTTCTGTTAATTCTAACCCCATAGAACCTTTGATTAGAACTAGTGGATGTGCCAATAACACATAGGTCCCTTGTGTAAAGGGTAGCACCTTATCAAACTTCCAAAAGTTGGATCCAATGTGATAGTCCCTGTACCTGTTCCTGTGGGGGCAGGGCCCAAAAACCAATTATCATCCCAATGCATGTTCAAATGTTTGAGCCCACTAATGACCCAGTGCACCAGAGAGGGGAAAAACAGAAACTAACTACTTGGTGTCTCCTAGCTTTTTCTGCATAGCCTCATGTTCATGTCTTTGGCTTGTGTAAGAGCTTCAGGCAAAAGAGACTTTTGAAATTGGGAAACTTTCACGAGAATTAGATTAAGGGAACTTAGTTTATTCCAAGAAAGTGTTTGGGACATCCCAAGTGCTAAGTGTCAGAAAGGGATGTTTTTGGGCCACTAGACATCCTTGGTCCATCCTTGGAAAGTGACAATTAAAAACTTGAAAAAGAGTTTTAAACTTAAAATTTGACCAAAAGGTGCCGTGTCGTCTAACAAACAAGCAATGACATTGGAATGTGTGATATATATCCCACGTCCTCCAACATGTTCCAAACACAAGCTAATTATTTTGAATCATGCCTATCAATGTAATTAAAGTTAAAATTTTTCAAAAGAAATAAAAACAATTCATGATTCACATCTTTATTACGTATGATTAAATACTTTGTATAAATAATGCGCATTAAAACAAATGGCAAAAGTAATGTACTAAAACCTCAAGTTTGTTTGTGTTTTACATTAGCTAACATAAAATCCTCCCCTTATTGACAAAAGGTTTTAGTTCATTTATGGGGTGAGCTATATATGGTAGTTGCACTATAGTCTTCATTGGTGGTCACCCATCCCAATTGTCATTTTGACCCATGTTGCTTGTTGAGCATAAACTTAATACCATTTGTCAATCATTTACTATGTGTTTTTTGGGCTTTGGAAAAAAGAAAAAAAAAATTTGCTTTAGGACTTTGGATCAATAAACAACTATCGAACATGTTATGTGGTATTTTCATGAAGTCAGCAAGTTGGCTTTCATTTTGATCAAACAATGTTGTAATTTGTTCATGAGCTAGTACTATTTGGTTTCAATTCATCCATTAATTGGACCCCAAAGCATCAAAGATGATGTTGGACCATTGTTGGTTCAATGCTTTGAAATCAACATATAGGTATTTTTGTGGGGCCAACCTTTGAAGGGCTTTGAATTAATCAAAAGGAGGGGAAAATACAGGTTTAAAATACATGATGCCATGCAGTGATATTTATATTATAAATTTTACTTATTATTTAGAGGTATAATTACACTTCAAAGAAAGCTTCATATATCTGTGGCAATTCATGGTATCAGCTGAAAATTGCAACAAAACCAAAGATTGCACAAGAAGGAAACAAAATGAAATACCTAACAAATTGATTTGAACTAATTTTTGAAATAAATGAAGTATATATCAAGTCATTTGTCTCTTTTGGTGAAAAAAACATTTTGTCAAATATTTCCTCTTTTTCAAAATGAATTGCCAAAAATTGATTTTTTTCCCTCCCTAAAAGATCACCATGTTTTTACACATTATTCAAGCAAGTAGCCGGGATATGAAAGGATTAAAAAAAAAATCTTCTTTCATAGCTTGTTTATAGCCAAACATGACTAAACCTCCTTATGGATGATCATGGGTGTGATAACATCACAAAATTGGAAAAAACAATTTTAAAAAATCTGTGAGTAAACCTACCTACCTACATAGGTAGACTAGAGCTTTTAGTTCCATCCCTTTAATAAGCTATTTTTTTTACTCTTTATGGATGTGTTTCACTTACCTATTTTTGACCATTGAGTCCAAGCTAGGATTACCTATAATGTGTGATAGACCCAAGTGAATAAAGAAGAGTACTTGCCTTGAGGAATGGCCCAACAAATATGTGGGGTTAGTGACAACAACTCTCAGTGCTGGTTCTTTGAAAAAATATCGGAATTAAATAACCAAGGGTCGTGGATATTTCAAAAGCCTTAAAGAATTGACGATGAATTGATGGTGTTATGGCTCGCTATAGAACCGTGTCATAGCTATACTAGAATTAGGTCTTTGATCGCTTTGAGAACCATGGCTATGAATCTTCATGATTGTCGCCCAGGTTTGTTCCAATGTCGACAAGTTCTTGATTTTAAACAATTGTAGGTTTAGTTTCTAGGTCAAGTTCATTTTAGGGTATTTGGATTAGAGGTTCAATGTTTTGTTGAAATTGTTATTGGAACTAAACCAAGCAACTGACCTCTTTAAAAAATTGAATTAGAACTTGAATTAAGTGTGTTTTAAAATAATAATAATAATAATAATAATTTATTTATTTTTATAATTTCTAAAAAATACATGATCAGATTCTTTAGGTATATAAGGACAAATTATTATAAGAAAGTAAAAGCTTTACTTTACTTTTTATGCAAATGCTTAGTTTTAATTGATTTACATAATTAATGTTATATAATCTCTATCTTGAATTATGTGGATGGGTTCAACAAACTAATATCGTAATACCATTTCAAGTTCAAACTTGGGTGCCAAATAATTATTTTATTTTTCAAAATGCATTTCAATAGTTTAAAATAATAATAATGAAAATTTAGCAATAAATATAGGTAGCTTTTTTGGCAAGTTTTCTAGACTTTGAATCTCTAACATAATGAGACCTTTTGCAATAATGTCTATTGCTATTTTTTGCAAAATTGGGGACCCATAATGTTCCATCAAATTATAGGATGATTAAATGTCCATTCAATTATTGTATTTGTTGTTTTGCAATGGTGGGCTTGCCTAAAGCAAAATGGTCTTGGGTTTCCAACATTTTTTGTAATCCCCCCACCCTTTGTAATTTCCTTACAATTCAATATTTCAAAAATAATTCTAAAAGTTTTGACATTTTCAAAAATAATTTAATTATTGTTGAACCTTAAAAGGTATTATAATACTTCACGAAAGAATTTATGTTTAATCATGTGTAATGGAAATGGAACTAGACTTAGGGTGTTGACAACTTAAAGTTAACCAAAAAAAACAATTTGTCCAAATCTAGTTTTAAAAAGAAACAAAATTTTAATTTAAACATAAGAAAGTAAATTCAAAATATCTTTAAGTAGAATTATGAAAACATATATTATTGCATTTAGTTTATAATAGGTTACATACAAAATTTGAACAACTTTGGTATGATAAAAGTAAATTAATAATAATATGTTCAAAAATGAATAGTCAATACAGTGTTCAAACCTACTTCACATTGAAATTTTAATATATTGTGATATAACATGCATAATTTGACAATACATAAGTATTTTTTAGGTCTTCATTAACTTGAAATTTTCAAAAAATGAATATTTTATCTACTTGCAACACATTTTGTAATATTGGACATCTTGTGTAAGTAGATGCATTTAAAAAAAATCTACTTAAATCTACTTTAAAAATGGGGTTTTTTAAACATTATAATCATAAAGTGAAAGATTATCAACATATTAGTCATTATATAAAATAATATTTTTACTTATAATACATCGATTTTTTTAATGGTTACTTGTAAATTTTCATGACATAGAATAGTGAGTCATCTATTTTATTTTGCTTTCACCCCCTAACCTTAAATGGGACCAACCTCTAATTTTTCTAATAAAAAATCAAAACCAAAGGCTTTAAAAAAACCATAGAATCAATTTTAGGATTGAACCAAAGGTTCCATCAAGAACTTTAAAAATTTCAAAAGTAGGATTTTCAACATTGGTCTATCATTGTTTCTAATTGCCAATGGTGTTGACCTATGAGAACATGAAGTTAAATGAATTGCAATTTAATCAAATTAAGATCATGGTTTGAAAATACATATAGGTAAGGTGGTTCAATAACAAACTATAGTTTGGCATTACATGTTCAAATAAGTTGGACCTAAGAAGATACCTAAAATCTTGAGGGAAAAAAAAAAAGATGAAAGGCATGATGATCACAAGAGTGTAAGAGTGGGATGAAACATGTGTATAGGAGAAAGGCATCATGCATTCCTTTGTTTTCCAAAGCATAAGGAACTCACACTTCATATTGGACCAACTAATGTGGGGATGTTGTAGATTGTTTTTACTATTCATTATCAAGCAATTTGTTTTTGCAAGGCTAATATAAGTTGGAAGTGAAGGTTCATAGTGAGAGGGCTAGAGTCTATACGTTTTCCAATGATTAAAACATTTTTAGTAAGATACCATAAACCCTGACCAATAATAAATTGTTGTAAACAATCACAAAAATGTTGTTGATACTAACCCATTCTCACCACTAAAATAAAATTGATTAGTAGGCCTATCGAAATTCTCCCTTCTATGTGTGATCAAGTAGCAAGATAAAGTCTTAATGTTTTGTAGGTCATTACATCAAATTTGTTGATGTCAAAAGCCAAATTTTTGACATCATGCATGGGCTACAAAACATTAATCATTGTTTTGGAAATTGCATCACAAGAACAATGACAGGGTTTTGGAGCTAACAAAAAAACACTTTCGAATGAATGCTTGCACATAACATCCAAATACCAAAGCTTGGCCATAAGTGGTATTTGATGTTTTGACTCCCATGAAAGTAATTTTTATATCATGGTTCAAACTTATAACCCACCTCTAAAATTGTTAATGCAAATGTGGAAACACAATAAATCAACAATTCTAGTGTAATTGAACTTTTGGAATAGTGTAGAACTACACATTTTGTGCATTTTTTTTCATTGATTGCTTTCCAAATGTCACAAATATTGAATGAAGTTATTATGAAGTCTAAAATGAAAGTTTGAATTTTCTATGGCTTCAATGCCTTCCCTAAACATTGCAAAAGATAATTTTCGATGAGCTTGAACACCAACAAGATTCACTTACTCATCATGCTCATCTTCTAGGATCATATTGTGTAAAACAACACACACCATGAGAATGTTAACTATAATCTTGTAGTCCCATTGGCGACATGGATTTGCAAAAATTTGGAACCAAACTTGCAAAACTCCAAATCCATGTTTGGTGTCTTTGTGCATAACCTTTTGTGCACTTGTGAAGTGTTGCAAACATTTTCTTTGCAACTCATGCATGAGTTTGAATGATGACCAACCACAATAGGTTTGTCTTGTTGACCAAGAAATAATATTGATCATAATGGTATGCATTCACAACAAACCCCAAATTGTTTCCAAGTCCTTGCAACAAATCTACAACTAGGGATGAGTGATACAAAACATTAATATCATTATTACCACATGGGAAACCAGAATACACCTGTCAAATCTAGAATGATTGATTTGCAATTGCTTTAAATATAATTGAGTTTCAATTGTCTTGATTGGAAAATTGCCCCTATCAAGCTACAAGACAAATTTTCTATGGATAATGCATATAGGCAAAGCTTGAAGACATTCCAAACTAGTTTCATTATACATTAATCACAAGTTGTTTTCCAAAATCTTGTAGAATTGGCTTGTGTATGTAATGAGCTTCAAACACAACATGAACTACAACAACAAGCCTTTTGATTGACTCCATAGTTGTCGATTCTTTCAACTTTTGATATTCATCACAAATGTCAATAATAAGCCCATATGTAAGATTTCTCAATGCACTCGTGCATTTTGAATTGGAGAAAAGCCGAAAAGGCCACAAACATCACATTTTTGTAAGAAATATGGATCTTAAATGCAAACAAATCCATGATATATACGAATCATGACATGACATGATGTAATAACATTGAAAAAACTTCATATCATAGATTGGAACAATTGTAAAATAATTTATATGAATGTGTTTTTCACCCAACACACAATTTCAATGCACGTTGATTACACAATCAATTTAAAACCCATTGTGGTTGTGGTTTTTTTTAATAAGGTTCACTTCCAATGACGCACTCCCAACCTCCTCAAAAGATTCAAATGTGAGTCTAAGATGAAAACAACGGAAGAGTAGGAAATTGGGGCACGCTCCCTGGTTCGCAGCACTTCGGGGGTAAAGGGGCGTGTTGGAGCTCCGAAATGAGACTAGGAAGATTAACAAACACTTCAATCACTCACATAGGCCTGCACAAAACCAAACAACGAGTTGGTTAGTGCATAACTAGAGCGCTTTTGGTGTTAGGATGAGCCATGGGCAAACTCGGACTCACAAGACGCACCACGGCCCAAACTTGGGGGAAGCCATCACCTTCCCGCTTATAATATACTCTGTACCTCTCCACAAGGCCCACATCCAAATGGCATTTTGTCCCGGGACTCCCAAGTGGGAGTCTCGAAATTCCCAAAGTTAGGATTCCTGCGACTTTGGGGGCCCATAATTTTGTCTACAGACCTCCGATCGAGATGAGGTATAAAGCAATGTTGTAGGCCTTGTCGAGGGCTTTCCAACGGTATGTTGCATGTCACTTACACACAAGGAAATTGGGGCGATTTTTGATTTTTAATGGTCAGGAGTCAAATTGCCAATTTGACTTTCGGCCTTTCTTTTGACCATAATTTGTGTTTTAGATGTTCAAATGGGTGATGAGAGCTCATTTTAGACATCTACGTTCCAAGAGTTTTCCAATGATATAAGGAACGTTTCAATTCACTGATTTTTGACCCCTGCAATTATCCTTTAAAAATTTGGGAGTCCATTGGGACTCGAACTCCCAAAATGGAAGTTCACTTGGGAGTGTGAGGGTTCATTCCCTCACTCTTTTGCATTTTCAGGAGCATGAAATGTGACTCCTGGGCTCACTTTTGGCTCGCACCCTTGCAAGCCCTTGCTTTGGTCACGAGCCCAAGGTTAGGGATGCGACATCTAAGCAAGCCCAAAATTTCCATTATGAACCATTGTTGATTGCCATCTTTTTTAACTTCCATGTGTGTGTAAGAAGTACCTAATGACAAGACTCCGTTGTGAAAGAAGGTAAAAACAATGACATAAAATTTTGAAAATTAGTTCAAAACAAGTTTTGGCTATGGATGAAATAGACACACAAGTGGAACCTGCATGAAAACATAATGAGCATGAAATCATAATGAAAGGAGAGAGATGACATGTCGATGGAAAGTTGATGAAAGTGTTGCAACAAACAACATCATTAACACTAATCACCCCATCCAAAAACACTAGCAAAAGTAATTTGGAATGGTAGATTCAAGATGAATGTTGGAGATGCTCTAATGATTATATACTTGTATACATTGATAATAAAATTTGATTCCTAACATGCTATTTTAAAAAACATAGAATAATGTGTTTCCAATCATAGCCTCTTGAATCAGGAAGTGCGTGGGTGATCTCTATCTTATTAATGATTATTTGTTGGTATTCATTTGAAGGTTAAAATGCAGAGCATTTCAAGATGTAATAAATTTTTCACACAATATCATTATTCACATTCGATACTTGGTATTGGTCTCCGCATCCTCACTACTTATATTCCTACCATTATCTCAAAATTATAAATTTGCTTATACTCACACCACAGCAATGTGTATCATTTGACAATTTGTCTAATACCTATATCATTTTGGTATTATGAATTTTAAAAAAAAATGGTATTATTATTATTGTATCAATATATGATAAATTACATACTTGGCCAACACTTGTTCAAAGTTCAGACAGACGACCCTTTAGATAAAGGTATAACATTAATTTTTGTTCATCATGTTTCTGAGTCTGATACCTTTCCCCCAGAGACAACCCTAAAAGGAACAACAGAAAGATGAATTTTCCTGAATGGAAGAGATGATCTAAGTACCTCCCTTCGGAGAAAAGCAAGAAGATTAAACAAAGCAAAATAGTCATAAAATCTTTATGGGTGGGTTTATGTTGGCCATGATGATTAAGAATTTGATACCCAAGTCCACATTTACTAGGCAGATTTTATTAGGAAGTTCTTAAGGAAAACTCCTACCCCCAACCAAAACAAACTCTGAAGTCTTCATGATGACACACTTCATATCCCATTCAATCCTCCCAAGAAAAATCATGGGTGCAAACTTCAAAGGGATTGTGATTGACAATTAAGTTTCTTTTGAGATTATGCCATGATGTCTTGGACTTTGTTACCCAAAGTGGACAAATACTGTAGCAGATCTTTTGGGTCATAGATTTCCTCTCCCAAATCCAGAGTTCAACTCTACCTCTCAAAGGCTATTGAAAATCATGGTCCATGGACCCAACCGCCCCCACACCCTCCCCCAATACATAGCTTCATGGACAATCAATGTGCACAAGGTCTATTTACAACACTAGAAAAGGTCTTATCCCTGCAACTTATTATTCCTCTAGTGGGCCCTCAATATATTGTCAAACTCTCACACTCTCTCTCTCTCTTAGCATGCAACCTTTAAACATGTAATTTGCACATGTGATGGGTAAAGTATTCGTAAATGGTTTATTCGCTTTTAGCCCACAACCTTTAAACATGTAATTTGCACATGTGATGGGTAAAGTATTCGTAAATGGTTTATTCGCTTTTAGCCCACAACCTTTAAACATGTGATATGCACATGTGAATCGGTAAAGTATTCGCAAATGGCTTATTTCATGAAGGCGGCTTATTCCGTGAAGGTGGCTTATTCCGTACATGGTTTACGAGGAACTTGACTCAAGCGCACGTAGTGTTATATCACACATGGTGCCTCAAAAGTCATGAGTGAGATGCGGGAAAAGGATTTGGATATTTTGGTGGCGAACAATGTGTGATTTATGAACATATAAAAAGAAAAGAAATATTTTCAAATTCTTAAAAACCTAAAAAATATGCCATTGTCCATCCATTCATAGTAATTTTTGCCTACCAAATGTTAGACTAAAATTTGTTTAATTTTTTATTCTTTTTCCTACCGTGCCCAATAATAGTGCAACATATATGAAATCATTTTGGAAACTCATTAAAATTTTCAAATTGGAGCTAAAATCATCAGAATTGAACAAAGAATGGAAAAGTTGAATTATCAAGTGGCCTATCAATGTTATTAGAAAAAAACAGAAAAACAAATCAAAAACATATTTATGGCGTGGAACATGTCCATGTTGACTTCTAATATCTTTTTCTAAATAAATGATTATCATATCTTTGTTCTGCCTACTAAGAAAGGAAGTAAGGTCTACTGGTAGGATCTGACCTAATTTAAGAACCTTTGTCTCAACTTGGGAAGAGTCCAGTTCAGATTGACCCAAAGTAGACAATCTGAGATTCTTAGATCGATCAATTGCATCCCTTCACAACCCATCTCTTGATTTTGATTTTAAAATTACAGTGGCACCAAGAATCTGTTGCAAAACTTGTAGAAAAAAACTCTCCATTTGTTCAAAAATTCGAAAACTTGTTGAAAAACTCACCCATTCGCAAATCTGCCCATTTTTCTTCTACAGTAGTAAATTGTGGGTTGAAATTAAGACTTGAGTCTTTTGTACTCAAATTGTAACTAACTCTGTACAAAGGTTCAAGACATCAGGGTGAATGGGTCTTCCTAGAATCTCAAATGGACACAGTCACTGTGGTCTGCAACCTTTTGAACCTGCCAAATTCTCTACCAGCCTTCAAAGTTCCAAAGAATAATTATTGAGTTTTGCAATGTGAAATTATTTGATAATAAGCTTCACCATGAAATGCCTCAACTAGAGCTTTAAAATTACAGGTATGATCTTAATATATCCCTTGAGCGGAACTGCATTGAGGATGATGGATGGATGCATTAAAAAACTGCGGAAAATCTATGGCTGGCTACCAAGCCAACAAGGAAAAAGCCAAAAGTGCAATATCATGATGTGCCATCTTCGTCCTCCATCGATGTGTCTTCACCCTTTTCATCTTGTGAAGATTTTTGAAGTGGTGATGATTTTTCATTTTGATATTGTGGTATTGAATTGACAAGTTGCTCCCGCCTTTCAAAATCCTTAACACCAGCTGCAGTGGAACAGCTGCCTGCAGTTGTATTTACTACATATCCAGCAGCCATGCTCAGTCGTGGAGGAGTTGGAGGAGACCTAGTAGGAGAATTGGGTTCGCTACTAGTATCACTTGATTTGTAGTATTGCAGTAGATCTCTGGAGTTGGTAGATGATGGCATAACAGCACTTTGGTGACTTGATCCTGCCATCAATGCTGCTGGGGAAGGTGACCGTGTTTGTGGTTGCCTCTGAGGAGGGCTTGGAGACTTGTCACACCGAGGTGTACTAGGTCCTTCTTTCTTGATAGCAAATGTGAGAGGATATGGTGCCTTCATTCGCACCCTGCAAAATTTGAACTGAATTTGTCATTGCAAAACTATGTACATTGTGCTTGCACACAACTAGTCATGTCCATTGCAGCAGTACCCAAGAAAGCTTTGGGGAAAGATAACCATGAGAAATTATGCCAAAAGTGATGCCAAATTTATTTGGTAGAGAAAAACTCTGATTGATTTGAGCTAAATTAGACCTTGTAACGTTAAGAGTAATTTCCGACACAAGAAAAAGAAAAAGAAAAATCAAGCTCCAATATTGTTTTAGTAGGAGTTACCTGTCTTTCCGCTTCTCTAGGAATCTTGCCAAGGATGCCTTCCTCGCCTGTGGCAGCTCTGTTACTGCAATTAGGCAGAGAGTCTCAAAGAATCAAATCCTCTTCAACTCTAGCTGCTGGCAGTAAAGTTGTGAGATCTAGTTCTAAGGTGATCAACAATGTAAGCATTTAAAGGAACTATTTACAAGGAGTCCCGCTGCCTACCCTTTGTAGAAGAAGAAGAAGAAGAAGAAGAAGCCAAGGGACTTACCGGCATGGACATTTCTAGCAATGGGTCGTGTGAGGATGCCAGGTGATGCAGAAGAAGAAGGACGAGCTGTTGTTGTTGGTGCTGTGTTTATGGCAGTAGTGTGTGCAGTGGAAGGAACTGAAGAAGATGGAGTCCTGGTGGCCTGGGGGATTATAATAGGAGCTAAAAATGGATGAGCTGTTGTTGCTGTTGCACTGGCTCCACAACTTCCAGGAAGGTTTGTATAGCTGGAAGATTTCGTATTTCTACTACCAGCTAACAACATAATAGCTTGCAGCTGCAATATTTTCCACAACTTCAAAAGAATCTGAGAACACATAATTTCTTTCCAGATCCATTGCAAATTGTTAGAGAACACATTAAGTAATTTCAAGATCCATTACACTCTTAGAGAACTCATTTAGTAATTTCCAGATCCATTGCAAATCGTTAGAGAACAGTCAGTCAATGCTATGTCAGTTCTGCAAAAACCTACATCAAGGGAGATAAGAACTTGGAACAAGCTTAATAAATTGTATTGCAAAACTATCGAACCTAAACGAATCCTAAAGGAAAGAAACTTGAGAAATTGCAGATCTTGAAGATGTTCTCTAGAGTCTCACCTTGTCCAATGGTACATCATCATATGCATGTACGATGCCTGCATAAAAGATAGTAAGTTGTGCTGTTGGTGGCAGAACTTGCACTACTCCTGCTCCACCACCCACCTGATGAGGAGCTGCTGCTGCAGCTACAGGTCTGTAAACATTGAGTACAGCCCCAAAAAAAATTATTTCTTGAGCAGATTTCATACCCAATGTTTGGAGTCATCAGTCAAAAGCATGCAGAGATCTGCAACAAGTTCTAACAAAAGCTAAGCATGTCAGCAGAAAGGGACCCTGGTATTGATGCACAACAATGTAGGCATGTGATAAAATCAGCTAAGACCAGGTGATCCAAATTCTGTTAGGTTTTGGTCTATTCATTTTCTCTCACTTAAATTTGTCTTGTGTAGATTCCATGGCTGCTGCATCGGCCTTGATCAATGACTCTAGGTGGCCAGAAGCTGTAGTTGTGGTGGCAGCTGCCGCATTCAAGCTGGTGGTGGGTCCAAAATGCTGCAGCTGCAGCAGTGGTAATGGAGAACCAAATCCTGCTGCTGCTGCTGCAGTAGTGCATGAGCTGCTGGCTGGCTGATCATTTGCTGCTGCAAGTTGCGGTGGGAGCTGTTCCTCATGTATGATGTTGTGTGGGATCAACACAGAAAGCTGCTGCAGTGGTGTATGATCCTCTGAAGTTTCATGATCAGGAGCATCATGATCATCCACTCCTTCTGCAGCTTCTTCACGCAGATGTCGATCTTTAGCTGTGTGAGAGGATGTCTTGGATGCTGCATCATCCTGCTGCTGCACCATCATACTGTTCCTTGGTGCCTGAGAATTGCTGCCGGAAAGCAGCAACTGTTGCTCCACGGCCTTCTTCTTCTGCTGCTGAAGATCATGTTGTAAAGACATTTGATTCAACCAACCCAGCTGCCCAAAAAACAACCCCCCCCCCCCCCCCCCCCCCCCCCC
>Ga0209611_10006119_pt1 | contig 19877 bp, 10 predicted proteins | sample S1TSphgellanicum_3_FD_187693 | JGI IMG/M metagenome (GOLD analysis project Ga0209611, IMG submission 187693) | Host-associated microbial communities from peat moss isolated from Minnesota, USA - S1T2_Fc - Sphagnum magellanicum MG (SPAdes) (version 2) | ecosystem: Host-associated > Plants > Peat... | reverse complement strand
GTGCGAAACTTGTCTTGGTTGAAAGAACTTCATTTCTTTGACAAATTGCAAGACTTGCTTAAATGACAGCCTATTTTCTAAGGAAGCCTCATGAGGTTTGGCCATTGATATGCTGTTCATAGCTACATAAACATAATTGTTATGTTTCAGTCAAGAATTTGTTTTCACATTCAATGTTTCCACAAAGTCATTCTCTCTTCTTGGATCAATTTTAGGTTCAGGTAACCAAAATTCAAAAGTATTTTCTTCAACTCGTGCTCTTATCTCGTGCTTTTATGTTGACGTCATGAATATCATCCTTTGAAAACCTAGTGTTGTTCAATGTCGGAGCATAAAACACGGGCACAGGAAAAGTACTCCAATTAAAAAGGGCAGTACAAGCTACAATCTTAGAGGGAAATTTTGAAACTCAGTGGGACCTCTGGCTCCTTCATCCACACAAGCGGGAACCACCCGCCCCCCCCGCCCCCAACTCCTTCATCCTCAGCACCTCCCCATTCTTCATTTTCACCCATGAGACTTCCTGCTTTTTCATCCTGGGCTTTATGCCATGTAAAGCCCACAGACCAAGGCTTTATGTGCAAGGTAAATGCCTAGGGTTTTGAGAATGTCTACCACCCATGGGCTTTACCTATCATAAATCATGAAGCAAAATTTATCATGAACCAAACTTATATAGATCATGAGGCATATGAATGGAAGGGTTCTTACACCTGAAAGTAAACATAATTCGCCTCCCACCCTTGAGGAGTAGGCGTAATGTCCCTCCCAATTACTAGGAGGGAAATTCATGGAAATAAGGTGCCTTCCACGTACATTACAAATTTTCTCGGAGTGCGGTACAACTTAGCTCTCGCCTGGGGGATCTGTTATATCAGTAAAGCCTTGGTCTTAGGGTGTTTTACCCTACACATCTAAAATTGAAACCGCCATGAAATATCTCATTTTGACTACCCATTACAATTTGAACATATTTGACACCTATGCCTTGAACCTTTATCTTGTGCTTTCTTGTTTGAAAAATGCATCCATGATAAAAGTAGGTGAAAATAAAGATGTCTGTTGTTTCCACTTCATCTCAAAATAGCCATATTTGACCCCTATGCCTTGAACCTTTATCCTGTGCTTTCTTGGTTGAAAAATGCAGCCATGATAAATGTAGGTGAAAATAAAGATGTCCGTTTTTTCCACTTCATCTCAAAATAGCCATATTTGACCCCTATGCCTTGAACCTTCATCCTGTGCTTTTTTGGTTGAAAAATGCATCCACGATAAAAGTAGGTGAAAATAAAGATGTCTGTTTTTTCCACTTCATCTCAAAATAGCCAAGTCCAATGTTTGTGCAAATATAATGACATGGCTATAAGACTAACAGAGTACCATGGCAACTTCAATACAACTTATATTATTTTCAGAAATGCTGAAATTTTCACAATTTTTTTCATTGAATAAAATATTATAAAGGAAAAATAAAGAGTCTTTTAAAATGTTCTAGAATTTTTGTTTTTGGAAATTGAATCTTCAAAATAAGATAATTATTCAACACTAATATATTGAACTTGCCATGGTACTATGGTAATTTAGGCATGAATAGCGTGTGGGATGTGGACTAGTATTGCCAATACAACTTGCATTCTAATATGTCCAAATTGTGAAATATGTATATGATAGCGAGTCTTTCCATTGTACATCAATAGAGGAAGTAGAGAAAGCTGCCTTGCCCAACGCTATGACAAGGTGAATGGCCCCATGGCATCATCTAAAATAATTAGCTAATGAAGGTCCCATCCCCAAACCTTTGGAAGATTGATTAGGCAACTGATTCATATCCAATGGAGAGAGAACAAGTCCTCTTTTGCTAGATTTGTCTGAGGTAATTTGTGTTGATTCTGATTATTTTGGGAAAACCTCCCAAGCAATGGTTTTGTTTAATCATAATGTTGAGACTGCCAAGAGGCAGAAGGCCAACAGGACTGGCAATACCATACAAGCACATTATGACTCCCTCAAAGACAAAAAGAATTTGTTGGGATGATACAAGTCTCATTTTGAAAACAATAAAATGAAGATGAAAGAACCTTAGTTTTAGATTTCTTTTTCACCATACTTTGAAAAAAATTTGAAAAAATTTGCCAAAATTTGACCTAGGCACTAGATAGGTAGCTAAAAATATAGAATGCTTGAAAAATTGACAATAGAGTTATATGTAAAGTTAGGCAAACACGGCACCAAAAGCTTGTGTTTGTTGAATTCATTATAACAAAAACATATCCTTTTCATCACTTGAAGTTTGATTAATGTGATTCTATATCAAAAAACATTTATTGACATGCCTAACCATGTCCATTTTGAATCATTGCAAAAATAGCAATGTTTGTTATGGTTTATAATTTTCACTTTAATCAAAACAAACCTTATGAGTGACACCTGGAACATGGAGGACCTATGTGAAATTAAAAATGTTGACATGATTATTCTAAATTAATGTCATGTCTTTACATTTGATATAAATCAAATATAATTATGAAATCAAATACATGTGAAATTGATCACAAACTTTGGTGTCTAATAGGTGCCTTCATGCTTGAACATATTATCAATCGCTTGCTTACAGAGATGTTTATGATGTGGTATCAATCAAGGTTTGCAAAAGATTATGGGCAATATTGTGCTATGGTATGCCCTTGAGATTGTGAAATATCCTTATGTCTCTTACCATTGGACAATCGTAGTAGCCCAAGGATTTCTAAGGTGCTCTTTCAAACAATGATTATAATTTGAAATCAAACGTCTAAAAGTTTTCTTGTTAGATGACCCTGACAATTGACATCCCATATGTAAATCTAACCATGTACATAATGCAATTATGCAAGCAATTGAATTTCATTTCAAGTTGGGAGGTCTAAAGTTCATTTGGCATATGCAATATGATGTATTTTGGTTCTATATGTACTTGTTTGAACTTGTTTGAGCCTTGGGAGGTTTCATGCTCATTTGGCATATCCTGCATTAGCCTATATTAATCATTAGCATATATAGCTCCTACAGCCCTTGTATAAACCCCACAACCCCACAACCCCTATACATAGTCTCCATATTCCTTATAGTCCCATAGCCTATAGCTTACAAGTTAAACGACGTATAAAGCATAGATGAGGTGGGCAGCCTGTAGTCGGACTATTTTGGGGTTGATATTCCATTAGGGGATCTGGTGCTGAGTTTGTGAAATTGGTCCCTTGTTTTGATGACTTTACAGATAACAACCAGTCAAAGTGGGCCCGACAAAGCCACCACTTTAAGAATAACTGTACTGTCTACGAATGTCTAGCCAATTAATGATCATTTTTGTTGGAAACGCTCACCAGTGAGGCTGCATAAAAAGAAGTGAAGTAAAGCATGTCTCTTCCGTTCACTGCAGTAAATAAAATAAAATTTTTGCATGTTAGAAATTAGAGTATTTGAAATATATTCTCCAGAGAAAGGCAAGGATAAAGAAAGAATCAAGTGTCATGATATGTCCTTTGCCCTTTTGACTTGTACTCAACTGTAGCCTGGGGCCAGTACAAAAACTTGGCATATGTCTCTTGACTTGTATCGGCCTAGGGCTATATGCTAGGAACAGCATATTTTTCCACTGCTATTTTGGTTTTCATTTGACTGAAAACGGTGTTGATTAAATTTGCTTTTAATTCATAAGGATGCAATCTTTCGAGACTTCAATTTTCAAGCTGGTTCAAGAGATAGGTTCAGAAAACTTACATAAGGCTTTTCATATTGTGGAGATATAGTGATCACTACAAACCAGCACTTGAAAAATGAGGTGTATGGTATTGTAACACTAAGAGGTGTTAATTGCACATGTGGGTATATGCATAATCATAAGTGTTAACCATCATCATATAGTTATAAATAAGAGTTTCTTAACAATATATGAGGATTTCCTCATAGACTATGCACATTGGAATCTTTCAAATACCGTAGGATTTATGTTGAAAGATCCAAGCTTAAGAGGTGATTGTTTTCCAAACGGAGGTGAGTTGTTAATCTTATTATGGTTTTATAACATACTAAGCACAAATGGAAATCAATTAGGTTGACTCATATATTCCAAATGTGTTAAATTATAAGGTGAAGATGTCAAATGATATAAAGTCTCATTCATCATGTGGATGGACATTTTGGAAAAGTACTTGTTGATCTAATTTGATGTGATTAGAAATGATATCTTGATGAGGAATCATGAATAATAAAATTTAGATGTGCATTAGGCATATTTGAAGAATAGAACTAATCATCCATTTCCTTCAAATATTTAAAGAGGTTATGCAAGCACCAATTTTTCATTTCTTCATTCAGATTTGGGTGAAAATATGATAAGTAGAACAAGAAAATGGCATTTCAAAACCTAGTTTTTAAATGAAATAATTTTTGACATAAACATAAGAAAATACTTATTCAAAAAGAAAAGCTCCTTATGAAACCATTGCTCACCCAATTTGTGTAACATGGATGGACACTTTTTATAAATGAAAGATGTGAAACAAATTGATACCATGCTCATAAGTAAAACCTTTAATAAATTGAAATGTGGGATTTACATGGATCATGAACTATAACATTTTTTGTTGAAAAACAACTTGCCTTATAATACCTTTTAAGGATGATCATTATGTGTTAAATTTTGACCTTACCTGAGGCGAAAAAGGTATTGTTTGGGGGCTATTATTTAACATAAATTTAGCTAAAATTTCTACCTTATTCTTATCTAAGTTTATAACATACCATTTAATCCTCCCTACACTTAAATTAGATTTTATTTTATAGTTGAAATTTTGGCAATGTAAAAATTTGTTTTAGTTGAAGCCACAAAGAATATGAAAAATTCACAATTTGTCCACATGTTTGTGTGTACCCAACAAACAACTTGTGAACAGAAAGACAATCAATCAACCTAGTTGTCAAGGAGGAATCCTAAGCAGCATTCACTAATTCATCCAGGAAACTTCCATAGCCCCTTCGTGATACTAGCCTTCCAACCCCCACCCCCCCCAATTCAAAGTATTGAATTGAATTTTAAAATTCCTAATTTTTAATACATGGTTCAATACATTCAAAATATAGTGCATGCATTACAATTTTAACACATTTTAATGCATATGTTAATTTTGAAAGTATACATGATCCCATTGTAGAAACAATAGAATTATAATTATAAATTTAAACCAATGGCCACTATATAGGCCCATCCTCTTCCCCCCAAGAAAGAGAAATGCACAAAAGTTTTCTTAGATTGGCTAAAACTTAATTATCATTTTCTGAAATGTCTTTTTGACATTCAAATTATGTTCTAGTTAGAAATTTAAAAATGGATAAAAAATTGCATTTCCACAATTAGTCCACGTGTTTGTGTATACCCAATAAACAATTTGTGAACAAAAAGACTATCGTGTAAAGACGACCTGTGAAATGAAAAAAATGGATCATTAATTTTGAGTACAAAGATTTTGGAACTTGGCATTAAATAGTCAAAACTAGTACATCACATGAATGAAGACAAAGTTGAGATCTAAGAGAAAAATTCAATATGATGATGTCAAGCAATTGAAATTCTAAATTACTTCATTTTGAGGAGTGTTAACTTCTAAGTTGCTTCATTTGAGGAACCAGAAATGACTTTGAGAGAAGGACAGTCATGAAACTATTCATCAATTGCGATGACAGTAATATAATAAATGTAGAAAACATATTTAGAAACTAAGAAATGTGGGTTCCTCGAGATTATGATGCAAAATCAAGAAGACTCTTTACACATGAGGGTTTTTCTGAACCCTTTTGCAGTGATATAGGCCTACATGATTCAAATAGCAGTTAATGCCTAAATAACCTTGTTTACTTTGAATATTGGATATAATCGAACAGGTACACATTCAAAATTTGGAAATATATTCAAAAGAGAATCAGATTTGGATGTGTTTTGTCAATCCATTGCACATATAGAATTTCCCAAAATCAATGAAAGAAGAAGAAGAAAAAATTCACTGCAATCAAGAAGGTACTCAAGAAGATAGTATCATTTCAAGACGTCATAGAGAATAAAAAATATCGAATCCCTTGTACTTATAAAAAATGTCAAGTAACAACAAAATTAATTAGATGAAGATTCCTTTGAAAAGGATTGACAAGATTTCTGAGAATCTAGATAAAGTTAAATAGTATTTTACATGAGAATATATATAATCTAACCATAAAATATATGAGCCATGGCCTCATTTTTAATTGAAGGATTTGACACTTATTATTTTAGATTTTGGTAAGGAATAAAAGTAGTGGAAGTCTACGATTTATTATGTTATTATGTAAGCATTTGTAAATGTACGTAAGCATTTGGAAATGCATATATGGCCTCATTGAGATCCAATTTGATGTTTGAATGGCAAATCAACCATATTGGTTGATATGTGCAAACACACATATCAAAACAAGTACACAAAGTCAATCCTTGTGATTTTCCAAATTACTGTAGGCAAAAAAGGTCATTTTATCCAACAAATATTAATTTAAATTGTTTTAATATAAACATCTAAAGATGATGAAAAATATTATTTGAACCCATATATATTCAAATTAAAAATGAAAAGGGTTCTAATTTGTGCTGTAATGGTTGTTCATTGCCACAACAATCTCACAGATGGTTTGAAAGCTTTTGTATTTTGCACTACAACAACACTAATTTGCTCCCACACTCAATGATGAAAAAGGAGATTATCAACATAATTATCTTGATTTTGTTCACATGATTATCAAGATAATTCCAGTACAGATGATTTCATCACAGTTGGTTTAGGTGGGATGGGCTATAGTCATAGGTCATAAAAAAAAAGACAATTCCAAATTGCAAATTTATTAGAAGTCCATTCCAAACCAATTTTTTTTTTAAATAAACATTTTACAAATTGTAATGTTTCAAAATGTCCTTATGTATCCTAAGATATTGAAAGAAAAAAAAAATTTAATCTTTTTCAACGATTTTTGGAATCTTTATGTCTTTCCAATTTCATACAAATGTAAATATGTGTTATTTCATTTGAATATGTTGAGATTATTTAAGGAGATTAACAATTTTTTTCTTTGAAATTAAAATAGTTTTCAAAAAAACTTCTCCCTTAAATACTTAATTCAAAGATTTAATCCTGACTTGCTTAGCTGACTTAATGTTTATTCATCCTAATGGCTTTCAAAATTTCACTGAATTAATAACAAAGATGACTAATTAAATCTCCCTTTGTATGATAATTGGACAATATTTTGTATAATTTGAATCTTATATATATTTTAAAATAACAAAGTTTTCAAATGTAAATCTTATTTCTTTTTGGTCATTTCATCGTATTGGTAGTGCGTAGCAACATGGAGCCCAAGATATCTAGACAATATCATTGGGCTTCTCAAACCTTGTTAAACAACTATAATTAGAATTCTTAGAAGTTGAACAAATATTTGAAAATTTATGCTAGGTGTGAAACTAGATTATAAGCAGTTTATACAAATGAATTAAATCAACACATCTTAAAAACTTGGAATAAGAGTGTGGGTTCAATATGCCAAACATGACATTGTCTGATTGTAATTCAATATCAGGTATTAGAGATGAATTTGATAGAATCAAATTCATTGGATGGAGGGCAAGACAAATTGACACTATGTGGAAAGAGGAAATTACAATCCACTTTCACACTAAGATACGTCTTAAAATCTACTTCTAATCAGATTTTAAGTTAGTGATTTAAGTGGATTATGTAGTTTAGTGTAAAATTAACTGAATACATGATGTGATTAGAGAATGAATGTACATTCTATAAAAGAGCTTAAGTGTTTGCTCCCCAACCTATTTACGCTAGATTTTCTGGGATTGAATTTTAGCTTCACTACACGCACCTGCATGTAATGGCATCATCAAATCTTACCAATGGCGAGTCTCCAATTGTAAATCATCTCTCTTGAGATCACTATGTCCCCAAATCAATGACCCGGCCATTAGCCAGGCCAAAAATGGTGACAAACAATTTTGGAAATAGAAATTTCATGCAGCCAATGGGAAGGCTGAGCATGCACTCATGATGGGCTCTGGTTTTTTCATTCTGAGAGGGGGCGGGGGAAATTCCTTGTTCAATCTCCGCCCCTGCCATTAGCCTAGGCCAAAAATGGTGACCAATAGTTTTGGAAACCAAACATACATGCAGCCAATGGGTAGGCTGAAGCATGCACTCAAGATGCCTTGATTTTTTTTCTTTTAAGTTTTGGGTGGGGGGAGGATTTTTTTCATTTGTTCCCTCTATGTTCCCTCCAATTCCCAATATGTTCCCCAAGGGTGTTCCCAATAGCACCTCGCTTCCATCCCATATATTTTGCCCAAAGTCCTCCCCTTCTCACCTATATAGGTGGGCCAAAGGGGGAGGCCCTCCATCTTTCAATAGAATCTTCTATTTTGGCGAACTTTCCATAGTTGCAACTTCTTTTTGCAATGGACCAATTAAAATAACTCATTGCAAAAATAAAAGTTGGACTTGTGAGGTACCCCCAACTAATTAATATCATACACTATATTGATATTTAAATCATCTTTCTCACTTATTCCAAGGGAGAGATTCTTGATCAGGGTCCAGGTTGACCAAATCATTCGTGATTCAGAAGACAAGCTCACGTAAGTCATTTTTTGAATAATTACTGCAATAATGTGTAATCTTACTGCACTTTGTTGTGAGAACATACTAGTTTCTAAATTTGAAATTTAGGACACACCCCTGAAAATACTAAATAGAAGATTGCACCCCAGAATAAAATTATAGCTCAGTTCTCTCCTTTTGGCCCTACATAAGGTTATGAAAGTCAAACCTTGGGCAAAGGTTATGGGATACTAGGGTGTGTTGCTATAGGGAGCGTCTTTTGGAACTCATTGGGAACTTTGAGAAAATGTTAAGGATGCATTGGGAACCTGGTGGGAACACATGAAAACTTGATGTGAACTTGGTGAGAACACACCGCGAAATCAAAATCCAAAAATATTACCACCCACTTGGCCTCTTGCAGATTGCATCACGTCATTGGCTGAATAGAACCACCCCCGCCCCTCCACACCTCACTGTGATCACGGTTACCTGTTAAGGCACTGGAACTTTTGTAATTTTTTTTTAGCAAGATTGCAAACTGATTATTGGACCGTTTCCAGCACTGAGGAGATGTTGCAAATAAAGGCGAACAGAACTAGACCCATAACCATTCATGTCAGATAATTGGTAGATAAGTGGCAGTAGCAGAAAGGGCCATTCAAACGAGCATCATTGGTTAGATCTCATCTTATTGCCTAATGAGACCCATGAGGGTGTAACAATACATTGCCTTTCTGCGCCTGATTGCAAATTTTGTTGTTGACGATCTGGATTTGTCAGTCCTTTGGTAACACTCATCTAGAGACTGCGCCTGCATGTCAATTTGTAGGTTGCATATGAACTGTTCGACCTCAGATGACGTTTCACGTTCGTAACCATACGTCACTGTTGGAATAATATGGCTTTTTCTACTGCGGTACAGCTGCCTGCAATTACGGCTTTGGCCATTCCATCGGTTGGATGTGCAACTAGGCATCCAGATTTACCGATACTTGCAGGTGGTAGCGCAAAAAACGAACGCTCTGGTTGCTACTTTACAGAGTGGATCTGAGAGGTGCGCTGCTTGTTCATGAGAGGATACAAGCTGAGCTCACAATAAAGCGTCTTTTGTATGCAGGAGTGGGTACTAGATTGACAGGTGAATCGTGGAGTGACAAGGTTAAGATTGTCTGTGATTTGTGGTCTGCATCCGTGGACAAGCAAATGGAAGTCTGGACGGCCACATTGATTTTGATTGCAGTACTGCTGGAAGCTCTAGCTTGCAGTCTCTCCACTGTTCCAGGCGTGTCGGCTCAAGGTTTGTGGCCCGTCCATACAAACCGTCTCTGATTTGTGCACCCTTTTGCAGTATGAACTAAATATCGCTCGTGTTCCACTTTTGAAAATTTGCTAGCTCTCAATTCCCTCGTATGCCCACGTTTCTTTGAATATGAAATACAAAACTGAATTTCCTAGCAAAATCCGATGCAACTTGAAGAAAAGCTTGAACTAGTGTTCAAAGAGTTTGGATTTCTTTGTGATGACGTGAATCAACGTTATCTCCTAGTATTTTGACGAAGTAGCAATTCTAGGTCTTGGAGCTCTGCCCAGAGGTTGATATTTGAGGCCACGCATCCTACTTTTCTTTAACAAAAAACATCTATAACTAACACATCAACCAAACAAGGTGCGAATCAAGTAAGCAAACTCGTTGGCAATTGGCTTCAAAAGATGTCCGGTACATAACCAACGAGTCATAGGTCTTGTCCAGCTCTGTTTTCTCAAAACGTCTACTAAGGTTCACCACTTCAGTTTTCAGCACACGAGTGGCTTCAAATATAATTCACCAGGAGTTGACTTCATTTTTTTCGTGTTGGCATGCAGGAGCCATCTTTGTTGACTGTGGTTCAAACGCCAGCTATGTAGACAACATCACAAGTATTTCATGGGTCCCTGATGCTCCATATATAACATCTGGTGTAAACGGACACGTCCCTAGCGCCCAAACGAATTATCCAAGCTTTTCTGAATTCACAACCGTGAGATACTTTCCTGATTCTCGCGCCAAAAATTGTTACAGCTTTCCAGTATCGCCAAACCAAACATATCTAATCAGAGGGACATTCTTCTATGGTTATTATGATAACGCCACCACACTCCCCAGTTTTCAGATGGGTATAGATGGGACTATAGTCGCCAACATTACCTTTGACGACGCTTATACATTTGTGTATCACGAGTTTAGTTATCCATCTCAGGGTAATAATAATGTGACGTTTTTATGCCTATTACGAGACTCCTCTAATTCAGTTCCGTTTATTTCTGCAATATCTTTATCACAATTGTTGAATGATTATTATTATAATTATATCTCATATGGTATTCTTGTTTCTCTTTTCCTCCTCGAAACAAAATATAGGTTGAATTTCGGTGGAAATGGAATTGTCAGGTATGTCAACCAAATTATGTTGATTCCAAAGTTGCCCATCACGCTCCTCATGTATTGATCAGTTTGTTATAACTTCATGAAATGGGGTTAAGTTATTGCTCGAAGCGTTCTCACCCAATATCATCAAATAATCGTAGCACTGGAAAATCGCATAGAATAACAATAATCATTAATGAAGCCACAAAAATATTCTTCCTGATTGATGCAAATGAATTATCTCTAGTTTGCTGAAGCGTCGGACACACTAGGTATTAATGATCACTGTACTAGACACGTATATCGCATTTATCTTTGATGCGTCATAGTCCTGCGGACTCGGAATCCTTTGGAGAATGATTTCGTTGAATATCGTTGATTTGCATACAAGTAATCATGGTTTGCTTATCATTCTGTCTTATAACATTTCCGATTATTGCAGATCTCCTGATGATTATTACGATCGATATTGGTTTCCCGTTCAAGGGTCGAATTCAACGTTTTTGCAGAGTACCGATTCAAGGCTACAAATTGTAACAAATAACTACACAACGTTGGCTAAAAATGGACATGACTTACCCCCTCAAGCAGTCATACGTACTGCCCTGACCGACACAAGTGGCAACATCACAATCTCCTTCCCAGACACTAATAGCTATCAAGGGTATATGTCCTTATACTGTGTTGAATTGGATCCAAATGCTACTTCACGAATATATTATGTAAAAATACCTCTTCAGCGTCCGGTGGGAGTAAATCCAGTCCTCGTCCGTGCAGTTACTGCTGCCGTCAGATTTGACTATACCAAGGGATGGAATATTCTTCTTTATCAAAACCCAATTACTCCCAGTCCTCTGGGTCCCTTGGTGAATGCCGTCGAGCTTTTGGAAGTGAGAACAGGCCATATGGCTACACTGACAAACCCTCAGGACGGTGAGTCAATCATCTGGCTGTGTGTTTTACTAATTCTCATTAGAAGACACCCCAAGACATTCCACATGAAAGGAATCACTAATTTCGCATCTCAAGTTAGCATGTTAGAGAGAGTTATCCATAGTGTGATCCAATTTTGTGTTGCCTCCAAGAAATTTAATGTTGGATCTTTTGACATTAACTTTTGTTTTGTTCGACATTGCCCCTCAAAAAATTCTTAAGTCTGACCTTGTTGATCTAACAAGTCTTCAATTGCATCATAACAGTTGACGGCTACATTCCAGAATATCTAAATCTTAATCTACCAAATTACTGACTCGGAATATTGCTGAAGGTTATGAAAACTAATGGAAATTAATCTAGGATGTGCATGTAGCACTTGCTATTGAGGAGATAAAGTCAAGTTACAACCTTAAGGATTGGACTGGCGATCCCTGTGTTCCAATTCCGCATGCCTGGGTTACCTGCAACTTTGGTAGCAATTCCGGCCCTTCAATTACAGAAGTGTGAGTAATTCTCTTGTTCAACTACATAGCCATTTTATAGACTTTATAGAAGATCTTAAATGATGCATCTAACTTTCATTCACAATATTTGTGTCAGGCTAGTTCATCTTTTTTCATTTAAATATGGAAACAATGACAGGGGTCACTATTAAATTTTAATTCATCAGACCTAGAGTTTAGGTTGGACGGTTATATAATCTGATAGTATTTCATCCTACTTAATTTTAGCTTGAAATTTGTTTAGCCCATTTCCAAGGAAAGGGCCATGGAATGGTGTCTTCTCGAATTTGTGTTTAATTTAATTTTTCAACACCATAATCACAAGCAGATTATCAATACCTTCTCCATCAATTTGCGTCCCAATTTTTAAACTTTGAATTTGAATTCAATTTAATTGAATGTTAATCTAATTATTGAGTTGAATTTAGTTCAATTGAAATTCAACTTTAACTCAAGTGAATTAAATTTTAATTTAATTCAAAGTGCATGCAATGTCATTCAATATTATCATTTGAATGCAACTTAACTTTCATAAAATCGATTCATTCTTTCATCAATTGATTAGTTAATTGTCACTAGTAGTGCATACCAATGTGGAGCCCCAAGTTTGATAAATAGAATCATCTGTGAAATACCCCAAACTGGGGCTTTAGGCCTAGTTTTGCCGAAACTGGGCACTAAATGAAAAATCAGGATGAAGATAGATTAACAGGAAAAACCTAGGGGACAAAACTAGTTTCCCACCTAAATTGGTCCTTAGGGAAGTTTCATCCTCAATTTTGAATTTGCATTACATGCCCCTTGACTAGTCATATTTTGTATGGAATCAGCCCTTGCTAGAATGACATCATGCAAATCTTCTAAACTGATACCTTGTTTAAAGAAATGGTACCCAATTTCGTTCACATGTTCTAGATATGCACAAATTGGTATGAAGCAAGGGTTAGAGGGTCAAATCGGTCATTAAAAACTTCACATTAACCCTAAACTTACTAACATGAGCTACCCAACACTTGCAGATCAGAGGTGGTGAATATTGTTACACTCTAGTCCACGATTGTGCAGGTTTTCTGAAACAAACTAGCTTGTTTGTATCTTCAAGTGTTGACCCAGCTGAAGTCCCTTGCCTCAGAGATATGAGCTTGTTTCAGTAATATTATCCTACTAATGACCAGCTTGCCATTGGAATGTCTAAATTTTGAAACGGTCATGTAACCTAAGGGCCTGCAATGTTTCCAGTGGCTCTAAAATACTATGCAAAATACGTAGCAACTTAGGGGTTTTTTTCTCACTTGTGACATTTGGTCACCTTTAGTGTTTCATAAATCGTAGCAACATTTATTAACCTACATAGTAACTGATGGTTAACTGTTGATTAACCCGTGATTCTAATCATATCTTTTTCAAAAATACATATCTAAGTTTTAGTTCAAGTTTCACACCTAACTAGAACTTGGAACCTAATTCTCAGTTTGGTTTTTAATATATATTATTCCAGTTTTGAAAATCAGACCTGATTCTGATGCAATTCTTACTAATTGAAATTGACGACTCTTACATGCCAAATCACGTACCCACCCAACACTAGAAATAACCTTCTTGCATTTGTTGGTACACCAGATACATGGAATTATTCACAGACTAATTGTAATTATATTTCATGTCTTATGTTTTGTATGATATTTTTATGAATTTCAAATGGTCCATAATATTGATCCACAAGCATTTCACGTCCAGGCAAGATTTTTTATACCATACGCCTAACTTTTCTAATTGGGGCCTCATGTTGTGATGTTTGACAGGAATCTTGCTCAGTACAATCTAAGTGGACCCATTTCTCCCAGCTTTAACAATCTTCTGAACCTCATCCAGTTGTGAGTAACTTTCATAAGAAATATTCTATTATTTTAGAGTTGGTACTAGGTAGGAATGAACTTGTGGGATTTTGGTAGCAATCAATTTTTTTTAGATTCTACCATCTTTACTCACAAGATTTTTTTAAAAATTCCTCTTTTACATTTCTAGAAAATAATTAGAAATGCCTTCTAAGAAACGAATGAATGCATAAATATCCTATAAGATCTTACTCAAGAGGATGATGAAAAATATCTATACCCTTTACGATTATTTGAGAAATGATTTTCTCAACTTACCCCAATGGGGAAAAGTTAAGAATTTCTTGTTCTTGAGTTTTTTTAAGCATCACCAAAGTGATTATCAAAACTTTTGCTTTGAAAAAGAGACTAAATAGAATACAGTTCTCATTTACGTAAAGGAAAGCATGTTTGATTAGTTGATTAAGATGAATGGAAATCTTGTATTGGATAGTAAAGTGATGTTTGAGGAACTCAATCCTTTTACTAACTTGAAAACTGAAACATTTTTTTTTTCTCTCTAACAAATCATTAGTGGTTCCACTTTTCCTTCCAACTACATAAATCATCAGGGATGACGAAAATTATGGTGCAAATCATGTCCTTAAAGATAGGGGATTTGGCACCATAGAGGGCGGGAAGCTTGCAAATCTTTGTTGGAATTTATCAAAACATGCATTATGTAGCAATTACAGGCATCTGGTCTTTCATTAGACCCCATAAATGCTGGTCTTATGGTTGGAGTGTAGATGGTAATGTACATTTTCACATGATCTTACATTTACTAGCATCAACTTATAATTTAAGACCCTTGACCCAGGGATAACTATTTCAACACACATTCAACTCATAGTTTAACAACTAACTGGCCATGATGGTAGAGAAAATGGTTGTTATGATCATATAGGAGTATATTCTTGTTATCTTTATTTTGACATTGTAAAAACTATCATTTTGATTAGTTTTTCAATCATGGTATGTTTTCATGTATTATGCAGGGACTTGCAAAATAATGCACTAAATGGTTTGCTACCTCTACTGACGAAGTTGACAAGCTTAAGAACGTTGTGAGTACACACATTCACCTTATGTAACTTTTGTGGGATACCTTCATTTTTAAATCCACTAATGCAATGTGAAGTCAAAGACCATAATTCACCCCCAATAGGCTCTAACATTTTGTCTTATATACAATACATCCTTAAACCCTAAATGTTAATTTTTTTATTCATTGTCCACTAACCTCATTAATACTTGTAGATAATAAGTATTTAAGTCTTTTTTCTGCTATTACAGCCTAAATATCTTAGGAACTCTTTAATATATATTAGAGAAATCCTAAAGTCATCATGTCTTCACACTTTCTAAGTTTGGGCCTCCTTTCACTGGCAAACCCATCTTTCAGTGGTATCAGCAAAGCAAGGAAATTTTATAAAATCTGGGTATGGTATGCTGAAACTCAGCATTAAATGCACAAGGTTCAATAGTAATTATAATAATTGTACAGGTAGGAACATATGAAAATATGTGGTAGCAACAATGGAAGCACTGAGGAAAAAGGAAAGACAAGATGAAATTCAATTACCACCCCAATTGAATGCTAATGTTTTTTTTTTTGCAGGTTTTTAAAAATCTCACCCCCCTTTATGACCAAACTCAGGGCTCTGAGTTTCTAGAATGTTTTCTTTTCTTTACTTTACAGATATTCCTATCATGTTTTTATATTTTTGTTTTGATAGTTAGAATGTGCATTGATTTTGGTGTGACCTTTTTTCTCAGATTTTGAAAAGATAATGGGGAACATTGTTGTGTTTTGATCTACAATAGGCAACTGCAATATAATTTTCTATCTGGGGAACTTCCACAGTGGTTGGTTCAATTACCACATCTATCAGACTTGTGAGTACCTTTTTTCAAAAATAATACATTTGTGTGATATTTTGATTTTTTTTATCAACTTACATGATCAAACGAGTACTAATTCATGACTAAACCTTCACAATAGGACTTTAAGTTTGGCACTAATTTTTAAATACTTAATTTTTTTTTCATTTTCATATCAGCCACAATCATGTAATTTGCACAAGCCAAGTTATAAATATATCATGCTATAATTTAAATTATTCTATGTTTGGATAAAGAAGTGACAAGTTGCGACATTGGACTTTCTACAATGTGGAACAGGTTTGTCCAATATAACAATTTTAGTGGCATCATTCCCCCAAGTTTCACTCCCAACAATGCCACGTGGACTTTCCTGTAAGTAAAAACCAAATATCCAAATATTCAAGGCATCATCTTTCCATGAACATTTTTCATGCTTATAATAATAATTTCCTCTTAAACTTATGAATTTATTTGCATTGTTTTTGGTGTCAAGAAAAAGAATTGTTGTGATTCACCAAATTTGACAAATGTGTGTTTGTGAAAACTTGAAGGTATACTCCGGGAAACCCATTATTGGGGTCACCAATATCCCATCCCAAATCTATAAATATTGGAACCATAATTGGTCCTATAATAGGTGGCAGCTTAGCACTTGTCATCATCATTTGTGTCATTGTTTACTTTCAACGTCAAAAAAAACATGGCAAACCCACCAAAACCAATGGACATTTGCAAATGATGAAATCTTCTCATCCAGGTAAGTGATGAAACGTTTGATGTTTTCACTTTTTGTGGTCATCATGTGTATTGTAATTTATTTATTTATTCGGTAAAAGCATGGTAACTTGCACAAAGTACTATCCCCAATGGTAGTTCTTCATATAATTTCTTCAACAAAATATTTATACCATTTAATGATGTAAAAACATAATAAGTTTGAAGGAACTCCCTTCTAATTCTAGGAGTGTTTTAAAATTTGGATGTGACCACATTGCACTTCGTTTGCACCGACAAATGTTTCACAAAATAACTTAACATGTCACATGGTGTTAGTACTATCAAAATTTAATGCTTTGAAAAAAAGAAAAAAATTCATAACTAAGACATCACAATGTATCCAAAAACCAATAAAGTGTGCTTGGGCAGTATCATATTAATTCGGGATAATTCAACAATAATCAATTCTCAACAAAAATGTTTATTGAAAATAATACATCAAACATTAATATTTTGAATGAAATGTTTAAAGACGAAATGTTCTTGCAACTATCCTTGGGGGAATCATATTGTTGAATTTTTTAAATCCATTATTTCAAATTAATATTGTCAATTTAGAAACATAATGGGGTAATTTATTTTTAAAATTGATGTGTCATGACCTTAGATGTATTAAAAAAATATGAATTTATACATTGGACAATTCAACATCTTGATTTTTTAAATTTATGAACTTTCTTTAGAGCTCCAAATTGAACGTTATAAGGTCAACACAATTTTCCTTGTAGGTCCATATGGCATGAAAAGAAAGGTCCATATCACTTGATGTGAAAAGAAAACATCCAAGGTGTTCACCAATAATCCCATTTATGGAAAAAAAAAATCTAGACACTAGGCCCTTTTGAAAACATCAAATCATCCCAAAAATGTACATGTTAGCATGGCTAATTTCACCCTTTTATTCCTTAGTATAATTTTATGAATAGTTTGAAATTTAGGAAATTATTAGAATCCAATTTAGATGTAAAATGATTAGTGATAATATATCATAATTTGACATGTATATAAAAAACCTTAAATTTTAATTCTCTAATTAATTACATTAGGTTTTTTCTTGAACAACTTTTTGCTTGTTATCAAATCTACTAAAAATTGAAATGTTGCTATTTTTTGGTAATAGATTATTATTTTGAACTATAAATACATGTGAGATAAATCACATTTACAATAAGGCAATGAAAGCATTGTATATAGTTTTGCACTAGACTATGTGAAAGGGTTAAAACATGTACATGACTTCATTTCTCTTAGATGTGTGCCTCACTAGCAAAATTTGTCAAAATTATAAGAAAAACATTTGGGTGGTTTAATATTATATCAATTGAAAAAATGCAAGTCATTGGTTTGTCACTTCAAGTAAAACACAACTAAACCACTATGAACATTTATTTGTTGAAATTAATTTTAAGTATGACTAAGGCAATCTATGACATAGGTATACCAACATTCAATTGCATACAAGCAAGGTTAATGACTTCATGATTTGTTTTGCAAAGTTGATCATGTAGGTGCAAAGCCTTATTCACTTGCTGAGGTTGTTGTTGCAACTAACAACTTCAAAACAATGATTGGAAAAGGAAAGTTTGGACCTGTGTATTATGGCAAGCTTGAAGATGGACAAGATGTGGCAATCAAAGAGCTTGATGTTAAATCAACCCAAGGACAATTTGAATTCTTTAATGAGGTTTGTAAAAATTCAATATTTTTTTATAATGTTTATATTGAAATAAATTCAACTCGGTTGTAAGAACAAAATTTTCAACCCATTTAACTATTAAACATATTCCAACTTTTTAAAATTGTTTATATTTGTAGCAATGAATACCTATTTCTTTCCCTCCATGTTTTAGAATGTGTTATAAAATCATTCCAAAGTGTTTACATTTCAATTTTGATTTGTGAACATTTAATTAATAGCATCTTAACAAATTTATTATTACTTTAAACCTTAATTTTGAAACTATATTATTAATTACCCATCAATAATCACCATTTCAAAATTTACAAACATGCCCCTAAGTATGGACACATTGAATACCCAAAAAAATGTGTTAATTAAAAGCAACTGATGGAGTAGAAAAATCACAATGATGAGTGATTAAACAATGTGGATCCCACATCCCAAATATTAAAGGACCCAATATTTAAATCACATACTTGAACTTGGAACTTTGAAGTGGCCATTGACTTCAATGAATTTCATCATTTAGTTATTTGAAATGATGTTCAAAATTATGAAAAGGTTGACACTTCAAGTATTCATCTTCAAGAAACTTGACCTATGCAATGTTGAATGAATGTGATTGACATAGGTTGATGTTTTATCAAGGATGAGCCATCGAAATTTGGTATCTTTAATTGGATATTGCCAAGAAGATAATCGACAAATGTTGATTTATGAATACATGCATAAAGGCTCTTTACATGACCATTTATATGGTATTATCAATTCTTATTCAACCTTTGATTTTGAACACTTGATTGACCCATAAGTTCCAATGCATTAGAGAATCCTTAAAATGACCATATCTTTGGGTCCTCCTTTCACCACTTACCCCTTATTTTAATCTCAAACTTTGTTATCTTTGAAATGAAAGAATTTTATTGAATCAAAGGTGATATTCAATACCATAATATTTAATGCATAAAATCCAAAGTTATTATGTCGAGCAGTAAGTGCATCAATAATGAAGTACTAAAGAACAAAAAAAAAAAAAAAGTGAAATTTAGATTATAAAAAAATTAGGTGTAATTTAAGTTTCATCTTGTCTTCATTCCCTGTTTAAATGCAATGTAATTTTTTGCTATTTTTTCTAATTTTAACCTCCTT
>Ga0209611_10006117_pt1 | contig 19882 bp, 17 predicted proteins | sample S1TSphgellanicum_3_FD_187693 | JGI IMG/M metagenome (GOLD analysis project Ga0209611, IMG submission 187693) | Host-associated microbial communities from peat moss isolated from Minnesota, USA - S1T2_Fc - Sphagnum magellanicum MG (SPAdes) (version 2) | ecosystem: Host-associated > Plants > Peat... | reverse complement strand
CACGTCGAGCACGTGCCCGAGTATGCCGCCGGAAATTTCGCGCAGCGTCTCCATCCACGCAAGAATCGATGGGCGTAACTCGGGGAGTGCGTCGGGCCATAAGTTCGGGCCGCGCAAGCGCAAATATGGCGGTTCGCCCGCGCTCGCGGTATGAGGCTCGTCTTCCGGACCGACATCGAGCTGTTCGCGGATATCCGCACGGCCCTGCGTCCGCTCGCTGCCCGCTTGCGAGTACCCGCGAAAGTAGGGCGAGCGGATCATGTCGATCGCGTCGCGCTGATCCGGTGGCAACGCGAAGAAGCGGCGCCCGACGTCGAGCACCTCGTGCGCCTCGCGCGCACCGATGCCGTGACCCGTTAACACGAACGCGCCGCCGTCGGACGACGCGCGGCGCAGGCGTTCCCGCTCTGCGCCGCTGCCGTCCGCGAGACGAGCGAGATCGATCGAGGGAAGAGCGATCGGTCGCGACCCCTTAGCGGTTTGCGGTTTCCGGTTGCTTCACGAGGCGAAGGTACGGTTTGACGGTGACCCAGCCTTCGGGAAAGCGCAGCTTCGCTTCTTCATCGTTAACGGCCGGCGTGATGATCACGTCCTCGCCGTGCTTCCAGTTCACGGGCGTCGCGACTTTGAAGTTGTCCGTGAGCTGGAGCGAGTCGATGGTGCGAAGCAGTTCCACGAAATTGCGCCCCGTGCTCGCGGGATAGGTCAGGATGAGCCGGACCTTCTTATTCGGGTCGATGACGAACACGGAGCGGACGGTCGCCGTCGAGTCGGCGTTCGGGTGGATCAGCCCGTACAGCGTCGAGACGGTGCGATCCGCGTCGGCGAGGAGCGGGAAATTGAGCGGCGTGCCCTGGGTCTCGCCGATGTCGGCGATCCAGCGCTCGTGCTTCTCGAGCGGATCGACGGAGAGGCCGATGATCTTGACGTTGCGTTTCGTGAACTCGGGCTTGAGGCGGGCGGCCTCGCCAAGTTCGGTCGTGCACACGGGCGTGAAATCGGCCGGGTGCGAGAAGAGGACGGCCCAGCCGTTCCCGATCCAGTCGTGGAAGTGGATCGGGCCGACGGTGGATTCTTGCGTGAAGTCGGGGGCGATGTCGCCGAGCTGAAGTGACACGATACGTGAACCTTTCCTAATGGGAGCGGGAAACAAAAAAGACCCTCGGCCGGCGAGAGTCTTCACGGAGGTCCGGGCGATTGTGCCCGACGTTACATGCAGAACCCTAGCCCCGGAATTTCCGGCGGACAACAGCGACAGACGGGCGCGCACATGGGCTGTAACACGCCTAGAGGCTAGCACGCCTGGCAGGCTGAGGTCAAATCGCGGTGCAGAATAGCTATTCCGGACCATGGAAGTGAAGAAGCACCGGAACCTCGGTTCGGCTGGGATCGTCTTTCTCGTGGTGGCGGCTGCGGCGCCGCTCGCGGCCTTAATTGGGAACATGCCGCTCGCCCTTCGGCTCTCCGGGGCGAGCATGCCCGTCGCGTTCGTTTTCGTCGGCGTCATCCTGCTCTGTTTCGCGGTCGGGTACGCGGCGATCAGTCGCGAGATCGTGAGCACCGGTGCGTTCTACACGTTCATCGCGCGTGGTCTCGGTAAGACGCCTGCCGTCGTGGCCGCATATATCGCAGTGATGTCCTACAATCTCTACACGATCGGGCTCGTCGCGGGCGTGGGTTACTTTGCGACGGTCGCGCTTGGCCAGTTCGGAATTCACGTACCGTGGGAACTCTGCTCCGCGTGCGCGCTCGCGCTCATCGCGTTCCTTGGGTATCGTTCGATCGATCTCAACGCGAAGGCGCTCGCGATCCTGATGAGCGCCGAGATTGCGATTCTGCTCGTCTTCGATATCGCGGTCGTCGCCCACAAGGGGAGTTCCGCCTTGCCGCTCGAGGTTTGGCGGCCGTCGAATGTCTTCCGACTCGATTTCGGTGCGGCGCTCACCTTTGCGGTCGTCTGCTTCGTCGGGTTCGAATCGGCCGCGCTCTACGGCGAAGAGTCGCGCGATCCTACGAAATCCGTGCCGCTCGCCACCTACGTCTCGCTCGGCGTGATCTCCGTCTTCTATCTGGTCACCGTCTGGTGCATGATCGGCGCGATCGGCGTCGGCGGCGTTTCGGCGGTTGCCACGCACGAGGGCGCGAACCTCATGTTTACGCTGATGGGGCGCTACGTCGACGAGACGTTCGCGTCGATCGCCGCGATATTTTTCATCACGAGCGTGCTTGCGGCGTTGCTCGCCCTGCACAATGCCGCGGCGCGATACATGTTCGCACTCTCTCGCGACGGTCTCTTACCGTCGCGTCTCGCGGAGTTCCATCCGCGCCATCATTCGCCTCACGTCGCGAGCGCCGCGCAATCGGCGATCGACCTCGTCGTGGTTGGAATCCTCGGGCTCGCGGGCGTCGACCCGTATCTCGGCATCGCGACGAGCACGATCTCCGCAGCGACGGTCGGTATCATTTTGCTCCAGGCGATGGCGGCGTTCGCCATCGCCGCTTACTTTAAGCGTCGTGGTTCGGTTCGACTGTGGTCGACCGTGAAGCTGCCGGCCGCGGGCGGCGTGGGCCTTGCGATCGCGCTCGTGCTCGTGCTGGCCAACTATAGCTATGTGACCGTAACGTCGAATCCGATCGTCGATCTCTTTCCGGTCGTGTTGCTCGGCGTCGCGATCTTCGGGTTTTTCTATGCCGGATTTTTACGGACCCGACGTCCCGACGTCTACGGACGATTAGCCGAGAGTCGTTTACGCGCCGATTCGACGCGCCGTGCGAGCCTCGTTCCCGCGTACACGCGTCGGTACTGCATCGTTGGTGCCGGGCCCGCGGGCCTCGTTCTGGCACGTGCGCTCAAGAAGGAGGGCGTTCCGTTCGATTGCTTCGAGAAGCACGGCGATGTCGGAGGAATCTGGGATCCCGAAAACGTCGGGAGCCCGATGTATGAGTCCGCGCATTTTATTTCATCCAAGTGGACCTCGGGCTTCTATGGGTTTCCGATGCCGGATTCGTTTCCCGACTATCCGACGAACGGTCAGATCCTCGCATACATACGCTCGTTCGCGGATGCGTTCGGCCTACGCGAGCACATCACGTTCGACACGGCCGTGGTGCGGGCCGAACGCGAAGGCGACGGATGGAGCGTGCTTCTCGATACGGGCGAGCGGCGATCCTACGCCGGCGTGTTGTGTGCCCCGGGCGTCACCTGGCATCCGAGCGTCCCCGCGATCGCCGGTATGGAACGGTTTACCGGCGACGTACGCCACTCCGTGACGTATCGTTCGGCGGATGAATTCCGCGACCGTCGCGTACTCGTCGTCGGCGCGGGCAATTCGGGGGTCGATATCGCGTGCGACGTGGCGCGCAATGCCGCAGCAGCTTTTATCAGCGTGCGACGAGGGTATCGCTTCGTTCCGAAGCATATGTTCGGCATTCCGACGGACCTTTTCATCAGCAAGAAGATGTCGCCACCGAAAGGCGTTGCCTTTCCGGCAAACATCAATGCATTACTCGACGCACTCAATGGCGATCTGACGAGGCTCGGACTTCCCAAACCCGATCACGATGCGCTCACGAGCCACCCGATCATGAACACACAGATCCTCCATCACCTCGCGCATGGCGACATCGTTGCCAAGCCCGACGTCGCTGAGTTCCGCGAGCGATCGATCGTCTTTCGAGATGGGTCGGAGGAAGAGATCGATCTCGTGATCCTCGCAACCGGATACGAATACCGTCTCCCGTTTCTCGATGAGTCGCTCTTCGAGTGGCGCGACGCCAGACCACAACTCTATCTCAATATTTTGAACCGGACCGTCGACTCGCTCTACGTCCTCGGCTTTACGGAGTTTGCCGACGCCGCGTACAAACGTTTCGACGATATGGCCGCGATCATCGTCGCCGACATCCATGCTCGCGAGACCGGTGAGAACCGGGAGCTCCTTCTCGAGCTCCGCCGCTCGCACGATCCGGATCTGCGTGGCGGAGTCGCGTACGTCGACTCACCGCGACACGCGAACTACGTCGATGCTGCGACCTACCAGCAGACGCTCGCCGACGTGCGGCGGAGGCTCGGATGGCCGGACCCGGATGAAACGTTCTTCGATGACGTGCGCGTCGTGCCGTCGCCCGCGGCCGCGCAAGAATCCGTGCGGGTCGCGTACGCCTGAGGCCCGAAGCCGCTCGCATGGCTACTGCTTTGTTCGATATTCCCGTCCACCGGCTCGATGGAGCGCCGGATTCGCTCGCTCCGTATCGCGGAAGCGTCGTGCTCGTCGTGAACGTCGCTTCTGCGTGTGGCTTGACGCCGCAGTACGCGAGCCTCGAAAAGGCGTACGAGACGTACCGCGATCGGGGGTTCGTCGTGCTCGGCTTCCCGTGTAATCAGTTCGGTGCGCAAGAACCCGGCACGAGCGACGAGATCGCAGCGTTCTGCTCCACGAAGTACGACGTGAAGTTCCCGCTCTTCGAGAAGATCGACGTCAACGGCCCGGCGCGTCATCCGATCTACGCGACGCTCGTTGCGGAGCAGCCCGAAGCCAAAGAGACCGACGATACCTTCCGTAAGAAGTTAGAAGGCTACGGCGTAAAGCCGGCGCGCCCGGACGACGTGCTCTGGAACTTCGAGAAGTTTCTCGTCTCTCGCGACGGCCGCGTCGTCGGTCGTTTCGCGCCGGCCGTAACCGTGGACGATCCAATTCTACGCGACGCGATCGAGCGTGAATTGAGCGCGGTAGTCGCCTAAGAAACAGAAACGGCGCGGACTTTCCGCGCCGTTTCTGCTAGCACCCCGGTGCTAATTACCGCAGGTGAAGGCGTAGATCTCTTGCGGTGGGTTGTCGACGAGGTTCGCGGTGAGCGAGATGGTCGCGGGATCCGTGATGAATTGACTCGCGATCCATCCGGCCCAGTAGTGATCCTGCGGATCCCAGTAGTAGAGCAGGCAACGACTATCGGCGGACTGCGACCAGAGCGACGAATTCGTTTGCTGCACGGTGATCGTCACCGGTCCGCCGCCGTTCCCGTTGATGGTCGGCCCGTAGAGCGAGATATACTCGACGGCTACCGGTCCGAACGATCGCAGTGGATACGTCGTACTGTTCGTCACCGTGATGCTCGAGAAATTCGACGTTGCTTGGAAGAGTATGCCGCCGTTCGGTTGTCCGAACGAATTCCACGGTGCGCTGAAGGTGAACGAGAACGTGTTCCCGCCGTCGTCGAGCGGACTGAGGATCGGGATGTTGCCGGGACTCACGCCGAGGCACGATTGCGTCGCGCCACCGAAGTTCCACACTTCGCCCGTCGCGGAACAGGTTGCCGGCACCGGCGTTGCCGTCGGCTTGGACGTGGGTGTGGGCGTCGCCGTCGGCGCGTGCGTCGGCGGTGCCGATGGGTACGGCGTTGACGGCGCGTAGCTCGCCGTAGCCGTAGCCGTAGCCGTTGGCGTCGGCGACGCGCTAGGAATGCTCGTGGCACTCGGCGTGGGCGTTGGCGAGGCTGTGGCCACGTAGAACGAGATCAACACCTGCTGTCCCGGCAAGAGCGGAATCACTTTCCCGCCTCCCGCGTACGTGATAACGCCTCCGCTCGCCGTTACGGTGATCGTCTGCGTCGGCAGTCCCTGCGTCGCTAAGGTCACGACGTACGATCCGTCCGGAAGTGTGTTGCTTCCGAAGTTTAAGGTCGCTCCCGGCACGGCCAGGTTGACGAGGTGCTGCGCTGTGTATTGCAGCTGGTATATGGGTTCGCCGTAGGTGCCGCTGCTTGCGGAGGTTGCCGCGCTGCGCCGCGCGGATGACGACGACGTGCTCGAGTCGAGCGAGAGCGTCGCGTCGGCGCCGCTCGCGATCGTCACGTGGAGGCAGTCGCCGCTCTGCAACGAGAGCGGAGCCACGGCGAGCGTTCCGGTCACGCCTCCCGTCGACGGGAGCGTCACCGTTTGCGCCTGCGCGCTCGCCGCGATACAAATAGAATTCGTCGCAGCGGTCGGCGTTAGGTAAACTTTGGGCGGCGGCGTGAGCGTCGGTCCGCCCCCGCCGCACGCCGCGAGCAAGGCGACGATCGGAAGTGCGGCGGCAACGACATGAAGAGAGCGCGAGCAGAACGCTTTCGGAAAATCCATGCACCGAGCCTAGGCGATCGTTGCGCGCCCGCCTATGGGGGATTCCCCTACGATTCCGGTGGGTCTATTTTTGGCCGAGGTCGCCGCGGTTTAGCACCGCACCCGCACGATCGAGCAATGCGGCACCGTTCTGATCTTGTACGATCGATTGCGGTTCCGTGGGGGTACCGTCCCACGCCATGAAATAGGCGAATCCGGGATACTTCGCGTCGAGGTTGACGAGGTCCAACCAGTCGAAATGGTGCGCTGGGTCGTCGATGTAGTGGGCGTTCGGTCCGTACTCCGCAAGCGCGATCGGCTTGCCGAGGCTTTTGATCCGATCGTAGGGCGCTTGAATATTCTGCGGCGCGTTGGCCGGAATCGATTTGTAATCGTCGAGTGCGACGATGTCGAAATAGTTCTCTCCTGGATCGAACGCCAGCACGTCGTCGCTCCCCGTGGGCCCGCCGCTGCGATTGACGCAATAGACCCAGAGCAGGTTATGCAATCCCTTGGTCGTCGTCATGTAGTCGAACGTATATCGCCAAAGCGCGGAAAATTGATCGGCGCTCGGCTGCGAGCCGGAGCCCTTATTTCCCCACCAAAACCAGTTGCCGTTTTGCTCGTGAAATGGGCGGAACAGCACCACGACGCCGGCCCGCTGTAGATCCGCGAGCGGTTCGGCCAATTCGTCGAGCATCCGATCGTAGGTCCGATTCATCGGCGTTCCGTCGGTGTAGAGATCGCTGAAATTGCCGGGAATACTCGTGTCGTGGGCACTCTGGCCCGTCCACGGATTCGAGACTTGCCACATGACCGTGACGAGGCCGCCGGCATTCCAGTAGTCGGTCAGTATTCGGTCTGCGGCCGGGAAGGCACTCGCGTAGTCGCGCTTCGGATTGGCGCATTCCATAAACGGGCTCCGCTGACTCGGAACGTACGGATTCGCGTCGTTGCAGAGAACGTTCTTTGCGTAATTGAGGCCCACCAAACCGACCCATTTTCCCGATTCGGTCGCGAGATCCGCAACGTATTTTTGGTAGCCGTACGTGGCGCCGCGGTACGGCGCGTTCACCGGCGCTTCGTAGCCATCGATGGAGCCGAGCATCTGTCCGGAGATGATCGGGTGAGGCGATGCGAGGAGATCCAAGACGCGCCGCGTGGCCGCACTTGCGTTCGGGTCGACCGGCCGATCGTGAGAGGCCGCATCGGCAGATACGAAGTCCGCGCCGATCGCTGCGATCGCTAATATAGCCGCGAACAGCTTGAGCGCTTTCGTTCGTACGTTGACGCTATGGCGCGTGTAGCTCACAAAATGTGCCTCTCCGGCGCGCTCGCGCTGCGCGGTACGTGACTGCTCGAGTTTCTACAGACCGGGCATCGCTCGATCCTTCGATGCGGATTAGCCTCGGATGAGATATGCGGAGTGTGGCTCGCGACAACGCAAAAACGACGCGCGTTTGCGCGTCGTCTCTGTGAAAGTGGTGGAGATGTGCGGATTCGAACCGCAGACCCCTTACATGCGAAGCAAGTGCTCTACCAGCTGAGCTACACCCCCACGGGGCCGACCGAAACGTGCCCGGCCGACCGAAATAAATACGGCCTTTCGGAGCCGGACCCTTCTCTGGCTAGATCGGTGCCTGCAAGTACGGGAAGTTTGCCATGGTCGTCGACTTGCTCGTGCACGTGATGTTTTGCTTCGAGAGGAGCGGCGTTCCGTTCTGGCCGTTTTGCTCTTTTCCGTCGTCCGGCGGCGGGGCCGACGACGTCGTCGTGTTGGTCGCAAACGGGAAGACGTTCGTGTTCGCAGCGTTCGTAATCGTCGCACTCGTGGCGAGGTTGCCGTATGCGAGGCCGAGCATCACGGTCACCACGTCATCGCTCAATCCGCGTCCGCCGAACGTGTTCGGTGCCGCTCCCGTGCAGCTCGCCGGAATCTGACCGCCCGACTCCCAGCCGAGATACGATGCCGTCGTTGCCGAACTCGTCGCGTTGAACACGAGGACGTCGGGTACCAAGAGTTCTTGGACGTACTGATTGATCGCGGCGCTTCGACCGGCTGCCGTCATGAAGTCACCGATCTGCGAGGCGACTTGCGTCGCGTCGCTATTCGGACTGAGGCGATTGAACGCGTCGTGATTCGCGTACGGAATGTACAGCGCTTTGAGACCGGGGCGACCGATGCGATCGATCTGTTTGAACACGAGGTTGGCGCCGGTCGTGCCGGAGCCGTTGGTGGTCACGGTCGGATCGTTGCTGCAGCTCGAGAATGCGGCGAGCGAAACGGCGGTCGCGCATGCGAACGTAATCAAGCGTTTCATCGTGCGCCTAGCTTCCCGACACCGTGGACGTGGTGGCCCAGAACGCTACGACGCCGCTCGCGCCGACGACCTGGATCTTCGGAAGTTCGACCACGATCGAAAGCACGTCCGTCTGCGCGAACAGGTCCGTTCCGGCGGCGAAGCCCGCCGGGCACGAGCCTGCCGTGATGCACGACGTTCCGGTCGACGTGTTCGGATTCTGACTCGGGAAGATACCGAAGTACGTTCCCGGCGTCGACGTGACGTGATAGTACGGATACGTCGTGCTGCCCGTCGCGCTCGCCGTCGCGTTAAGGAACGCCGGGTCGCGGCGCGCGCCCGCGAAGACCTGCACTCCGGCATACGGCGCCGATAACGAGAACGAGCGGTTGATGTAGCCGGTGCCGGTCGGCGTTCCCGAGTTGACGAGCGACGTCGAGGTCCCCGTGCCGTTGGGCGGCAGCGGGCCGTAGACGTACACTTGCTGCGTGCCGCCGGACGGCGCGCCGAACGATACCTGCAAGACGAAATCTTCGAGCGGTCGCCCGCCATTGGTCGCTTCACTCGTATAGTTGTTATCGAACTTGAACGTGTAGAGCACTTGCTGATCGAAATAGGTATTGAGCGCTTTGTAGGCCGTGCTCGGCGTCGATGATGCGGCGATCAACGGATAGACGTTCATGACCGCGACCACGTTGTTCGGGTTCGATGGGCTGGGGAAAAGGTACGTGTCCGTGATGTCGGCGGCTGGCCGGTTCACGAGAACAGGGGACCCCTGCAGGTCGAAACTACGAGCGGGGACCCGCGCGTACACGAGGGCGACGGCGACGAACGCGCACAGCGCGACCACCCCACCCGTTCTACGAGCGATTTTCATATGGGTCCGGTTACGCCCGACCGGCGCTCAAAGCCTCGCGATTTGCGCTCGCGCGTCGTCCGCGTAGTATGGGTGAAAGCTGGGATTCAGCGCGAGCGCCCGCTCGAGACGCACTTTTGCCTCGCCACGATCGCCGAAGTGGAGCGCGATGATTCCCGCGTGATATTGCAGCAGCGAATTCTCCGTATCGAAGCGCAGTGCGCGCTTGCTGTGATCGCGCGCCTCCTCCCACCGCCCATTCATCGCCGCGGCCCACGCGAGCGTATCTTCGGTGAAGATGTCGTCGCGAACGGCGAGTTCGTTCTTCGCGATGCGATAGGCGTCCCCAACGTGGATGCGATGTTCGGAATAGTAGATCGCGAGCAGGCGGTCGGAGATGTGTTGCGTGTTGCCGATTCGTTCGACCGTGCGAATCAGATCGTCCGTGCGAGCGGCGGCCGCCCCTTCGCCGAGTGCGCGCTCGGCGTCCGCTTCATATCCAAGCGTCTCCGGGTACGGAACGACGTTCGCCGATGCCGTCGCGTCGTCGAGACAGGCCTGCCAGCGATGGAGCGCGCACTCGAAGCGCGCCTTAAAGCGGTTCGCTTCGGAATAATTCGGAAAGACGCGTAGCGCTTCGCTCTCATCCGCGATTGCCGTTTCGTTGTCGCCGGCTTCGAACGCCATCTCGCCTTGGCGAACGAAATACCACGCACGCGATTGCGCGGAGTTGTCGAACTCCGCATTGACATCGGCGCCGGCCTTTGCGAGTAGATCGCGCGCCTCTGCGAGATGCCCGGTCAGTTCGAGATAGCGCGAGTTCACGACGCGCCATGCGTCGTCGCGGCTTGCGAGCGATACGGCATCGAGCCGCTTGCGTGCGGTCGCATAGTCGCCCACTTCCATATCGAGCGTCGCTTCGCGCGCGAACATCGCTTGATCGCCCGGATCGATGCGTTCCACATCGTACGTCATCGTCAGCGCGTCGCGGAAGCGATGGAGCGTCAGAAAAATCGACGCGAGCTCGAGTTCGGCCGCAACGTTTCCGCGCGGTTGCGCGCGTAGGGAGAGCTTCGCGTCGTTTTCGGCGCGTAAGACGTCGTCGATATCGCCGCGCTCGCGGTAGCGTTGCAGATAGCCTTCGGCGGCTTGCCGCGGGCTGATCATATCTTGCGGGTTGTGCTTGTCGACCATGCCTTCCCAAAAGGCGATTTGCTTATCGCGCGACGCGTAGTCGGCAACGACGGGCGCCATGGTCGGTAAGGCGGCGGCGCGAGCCGCGTTCGCGGAGCGCTCGACGTATGCGGGCCACAATGCGATCGCGACGATGGCGAGTGCTACGAGAGCGATCGTAACGTAGTTGCGAGCTTTCATAAAAATGTCTTAACGCGAAGTCGCCTCCCGCGATCGAATGAGATCGCGGGAGGCGTTCGTCTCGTGCTTGCTAGTGCGGGGTCGCGAGGTACGGGAACGTGGTGCTCGCCAGTTTTCCAGGATTCTGGCCGCCCGGTTTGCCGACGCCGCCGATATTTTGCGACATCAGGCAACGGTTTTCTTGATTGTCGTCCGCGATCGCGCCGAGCTGGCTCAGCAGCGGTCCGAAGAGCGCGTCGAGTTCCAGATAGATCACGTCGTCGTTCGGTGCGCGTCCACCGAACGCGTTCGTGTCGGCGACGTCGCTGAGGAAGTAGTACGGGTCCGCTCCGGCGGGCGCGCCGCCGTTCAGGTTGACCGTGTACTCGTCGGGATAGAGCAATCCGGCGAGCGCGTTGCCGTAGTTCGTCGTGCTCGTCGGCGGGCGGAGCGCATTCTCGGTGAGGATGATGTCCGCTTTGATCGTCGGATCGTTATAGGGTTCGACCGCGTTCGATTTCTGGTGATCTTGGAACGGCTCGAACACTTCTTTGACCGCGGGTCGTGAGAGGCGTTCGATCTGCGTGTACGTCAGCTGCGGCGGCTGCGGTGTGAGGTGCACGTTCGAGCTGCTGCAGGCGCCGAGACCCACGCTGAGGGTCGCGATGGAGGCGAGCGATGTCAGGATTTTCTTCATGTCGTTCTCCTACGAACCCGTGGACGAGTTGACGGTCGCCCACACGTGGATGTTCGAACTGGTGCTGCCGACGCTGTTGAGCGCCGCGGTGGTCAGAAGCGATTTCGGAACTTCGACCACGATCGCTTCGACGTTGAACGGGCCGGCGAAGAGCGTGTCGCTCGCCGGATTCGTGCTGCAAGCGTAGACGCCGAGCGCCGGATTGTAGGGCGCGCCGCCCGAGGCGTTCGTGTTGGACATCGTGCCGGCTGCAAAGCCGTTGAACGACGGCATCGTCGGTGCGTTGGGTCCGGGCGTGTTGCCCGTCTGATCGTAGGCCGGTGCGAGGCCCTTGAGGTTGTCGGCAACGTTACCGTTCGAGAGTCCCTCGGGATTTTGCGAGGTCTCGTTGCCGGGATCGGACTGCGACGAGTGGGTGCCGTAGTTGCGATCGCCGAGGAACGTGAAGAACGCGAAAAGGTCGAAGAAGAACGGATCGGTGCGCGGACCTGCGAAGGCTTGAACCGTACCGCCGGAGAGCTTCGTCGGCGTGTTGTACGGGAACGTTCCCGTCGGCGTGATGAACGTGTTCGTCGTGCCGATTTCGTTCGGTTTGTTCGGGCCGTAGAGCGTCAGCGTTTGGCTGGCCGTGGTGCCGGTCACGCCGAGCTGGATGACTTCGTCCTCTTGACCCGACGTCTGATGCGAGATCTTGAACTGGTACATCAGCGTTGGATCGAAGAACGAGCTCGTGCCCGCGCCGGGCAGAACGAGCGGCGTCGTGTCCATCACGAAGACGACGTTGTTCGCGTTGTCCGGTGCGGGATAGACGTAGACGTCGGTGATGTCGGCCGATTTGTTCGCGCGCGTTGCGAGATTGTAGGTGTCTTGATGGTCGGAGCTCTTCGCGGGGTGAACCGCGTAGAGAACGCCCGCTCCGGCGAGGGCGACAGCCGCCGTCACCGAGCCGAGTATCCGCTTGAGATGCATGGAGTCGTATCCTCTCACGAAGTTATTGTGCCGTCCGATGGCGAGAGACTCGTGCGCGCGCGTTTCGTCGTTGCGAAGACGTATGCGAACACGGTCACTAATGCAATGACGATTGCAATGCTGATGTAGATGTCGGGGACCGGCGATTGCCACCCGAGCACTTGTGCGAGTTCGTAGGCTGCGACCGCGAGCGCGACGATCGTGACCGACCAAATCCAAACGCGCATCGTCGTCGTTCGCAAGCTCGCGCGATCGGTCACGAGACGATGAACGAGCACGCTATCGAGCGTGTCCGTGCAGATCATGCCGAGGCAGAACATCGCACCGACGAGAACGGCGCCGAGGACGCCGGCGCGAACGCCGAACGCGACGGAGTACGTCAGAATCTGACTCGACGTCTCGAAACCGAAACCGAAGAGGAGGCCGACGGGGAGCGCGACCCACGGGCTCGTGGCTTCGCGTAAGACGCGCGGAAGCAAGCGCGTTTTCACGCCGGCGATGCGAGCGTCGCCGGTGCGCAGCTGCTTGAGGTTCAGGATCGCGATCAACACGAGGACCGCGATGCTCACCCACGTGCCGATCGTCTCGATCGTGGAACCGTACGCGCCGAGGTGCGTGCCGAGGAGTCCGACGAGCGCTGCGATCGAGAGTACCATCACGGAATGCCCGCCCGCGAAGATCGTGCCGACGAAACGGCTGAGCGTGGGACGCCGATCGAACGAATTGCGCGTCATGTTATCGATTGCCGCGATATGGTCCGGGTCGGCGCCGTGGCGCAATCCGAGAGCGAACACGGCGAGGGCGCTCAGACCGATCATGCGGGTTCCACTTTCCGTTGGTGTGCGAAGGGATGTGAGAACGCGTAGCCCGCGATCGCGAGCGCCGTGAGCGCGGAAACGAGGAGCGGCGACACCGTGATGCCGCGTTCGGCGAAACCCTGACCCACCATCACGGCGCCGATCGCGGAGATCACCGTTGCCGAGACGAGCGGGCCGAACGTAACGAAGCGTTCGAATTGCGGACGTCCTTGCAGCCACGAGGCGCCGCGAACGACCGCGATGCCGAGCCCCGTGAGCGTCGCCGCGAGCCCGAAGCTGAACGCGACGATCACGAAGATGCCGTACGCGACCTGATTCAGCGCGACCGCCGCGAGAAGCACGACGAGTGCCGCGGGGCACGGCGCGATACCGCCGCTCATCGCGGCCCAGACCGTGCCGCCGAACTTCAGCGGTGCGTTGCCGGGGATCGCGTGAGCGCGGGCATGCTCGAGATCGTCGTGCGCGTGCGTGTGTCCGTCGCCGTGGTCGTGCGGATGCGGGTGCGGGTGCACGTGGCCGTGGGCGTCGTGGACGTGCGTATGGTCGTGCGGGTGCGTTGCGGCGTGACCGTGTGCGTGCGCGTGTTCGAGTGGTTGACGTTCGAGGATCTGCCGGTGCACGGCGCGCGCGCCGATGACCGCGATCGCGATACCCGAAATCAAGGTAATCCACGGGTAGATCGTCTCGGGGACGAAGTAGCCTTTGAAGAGGTTGATCGCGACGCCGAGAGCGAGGACGCCGATCGTATGTGCGACTGTGAGCGCGCTCGCGAGGATCGCCGCTTGCTTGACCGTCGCACGCGCGCCGACGAGCGAGATCGCGAGCAGCGTCTTCCCGTGCCCGGGCTCGAGGGCGTGAAGCGCGCCGAGCGCGATCGCCACGAGGAACGTCAGGACGACGAACCCCCAATCGCTCGTCCCGCGCGCCAACATATCGGAGAGTTGATTGGAGCGAAGTTGCGATGCGGCGGGACCCGCGCTCGTACTCGTGTCGGCCGATATCTCCGGCGTGACGGAGACGGTGGTTCGGCCGTCGGCTGCGAGTTGGATACCGACCGACGTCGTCTGGCGCGGCGAGCCGATGAGCGCGCTCGGGTAGTGGGTCAGCTCGCGCGTCGGCTCGGTTGCCGGCTCGACGACGACATCGTGCCAACCCAAACGCCCGGAAAACGTCGCGTCGCTGTAAGCGATGCGACGAGTCGCCGTCGCGGCGCCGACCGGCATCGAGCCGTGTGCGTCGATGGTGAGGTACATCGTTGGGAGACCGCCGGCGCCGGGATTCGTATGCGCGGACGCGAGGTCGATCGTGAGCGGAACGGTGTGCCCGTCGGCGCTCACTTCGAGGAGCGGCGTCAGCGTCCGACTCTCAGTTATCGCCCAAGCGGCCAACTGCCGCGCGTCCATCTTCCCGTCGGACGTCACGTCGCGCATCGCCTGATAGGTGGGGATCTCCGCCATATCGAGCACGTAGTGTACGCGAATGCGATCCCGGTCGAATGCGAGCTTCGTTAAGTGGTTGATCGTAAAGTTGCCGAGAGGGTGCGCCCATAGTGGGGCGGCCCCAAGACCGATCCACAAGAACAGCGCCGCCCCGATGCGACGAAGAGAGATCATCGAAGCCCTTCACGTTTGCGCTACGAAGACGTTGATTACAAAAACAACGTCGCGCGAAACGATATAGATTGCTACGAACGATGGTACCCGTCTCGTCGGCGGCGAAACGGATGGCTTGCTAGTAGTGCGAGGCGCTAGCTTGGAACGCGATACCGCTCGGGTTGGACGTGCTCGAGAAGACCTGCGGCCGCGAGCGCGTCGAGAACGTCATTCGTAAGCGCACGTTCGTTTTTATTGGGCATGCCCGCCCAACCGAGCGCCACGTCGCCGAGTTCGAGTTCGCGATTGGGAACTAATAGCGAGCGAACGTAGCTCATCTTCATGTTGAGCTTGTGCATGCGCGTTGCTTGCGCGGCGAGCGCGGCTTCGAGCGGATCGGGCGGCGCCATGAGTGCGGCGAGCGACGACGCTTCGGTCTTCGTTGTCGACGCCGGCACGAAAGCGACTTCCGTCTGAGCCGCGACGGGTAGCGGTCCGTCGCCGAGCACGATCTGCGGCGCGCGTCGTAAGATGAAGTCGGTGACGCCGGGGAACGCTTCGCCGATCGCAACGGCGAACGTTTGCCAGGGAACGGCGTTGACCACGGGCTTTCGCGTTTCGAAGGCGTCGAAGATTCGTCGCGCCACCTGTTGCGGCGTTGCGGAGAGCGCGGGCGGCGGCCCCGCGAATCCGGCGCGCGTCATGAACTCGGTCGCGACCGCGCCGGGATCGACGTACGTGACCGCGATGCCGGCGCTTCGGAGTTCGTTGCGTACGATCCGCGTCATGTTGCGGACCGCGGCCTTCACGGGCGGATACGCGCCGAGCGACCCGACGGGAATGCGAGCCACGCCGCTGCCCACGAAGAAGACGTGGCCGCGCGAAGCGCGCAGCGACGGAAGCGCTTCGCGCGTGAGCGCGAGCGGCGCGACGATGTGCGTCTCGACCTGCTCGGCGAGCGCGCCGTCGGTCTGCTCGGCGATCGGCCCGACCGCAACGCCGCCCGCGTTGTTCACGAGTACGTCGATTCCACCGAACGCTTCGAGCGCTCCGCGCACGATTTTCTTCGCGGCTTGCGGAGCGCGGACGTCGAGTGCGAGCGTTGCGATCGAACCGCTGGCCTTCGCGACCTTCGCCTTCAACTCGTCGAGCCGTTCGGTCCGCCGGCCCACCGCGAACACGTTCCAACCGGCGCGAACCGCCCGCTCTGCGAGAGCCATGCCGATTCCCGACGACGCTCCGGTGACGATCGCGGTGCCGCGCAACTTCAAGAGATTTCCTCCGTGAGACGGTGTGCGTCGCAGTACGAGTCGTATGCGGCGTTCAGAGATTGCGGGAGTCCTGCGTAATACGCCGTCTCGTCGACGAGAGCCGGTCGCTGTGGCATCACACTGCGTCGTTCGCGCGCGAAGGCCTCGAGTACTCGCGCGACCGGTTTCTCCGAGCCGTCGCCGCGCACGATGCCGAACGTGAGCTCGTGGGGTGCCACATCGAACGGCGGCGTCGACGCCAGCTCCGGGGCATAGTCGGCCCAGCACCAGAAGAACGCGCCGAGAGCGCCGCGATGTTGCAAGCGATCGAGCACGCGATGCGCGTACGTTTCCATTTCCGCTTCCGAAAGGCACGCGAAGCCGCCCATCTCGCGCACGCCCCGCGGACACGTCGGATTCCCGAACTCGGAGAAGAGCACGCGCTTGTGCGCGCACGAAGCCGCGAGCTCGCCGAGAAACGGCACGACGTCCGCATCGTTACGGTCGCGTGCGAACGAACTGTAAACGGAGTAGCCGTGCATCGTCGCGAGTTCCCACGGCTCGGCGATGGTCGAGGGCCGGATGTTGCGATCGAACGTCAGGTCCTCGCCGTGTAAGCCGCCCGTCGCGCCGACGTTGGAGGTATCGAAGAGATCGTGCGTTAGAGCGGCGCTCCAATGTTGCGCGTCGCGTGGGCGTTTCGGCGCACGCAGGTTCGAGAATTCGTTGCCGAGGTCCCAAAGCCAAAGCGCTTCGTGATCGCGTGCGCGCTCGCCGACGGCACGTGCGAACGTTCGCTGCGCGTCGAGGAGCGGGCCCGTGTAGAAGTCGCCGATTCCGTACGGTGACTCGCCGTTTCCCGTGAAGGTTCGGAATCGTTCGCTCCGATGCGTGGTGTCGAGCGTCCATTCCGGTAGCCAATTCACGCCGCTCATGTGGCCGCAGAAGAGCGTCGGCATCGTGCGCAGGCCGTGCGCGTTCGCGCAATCGAGGACCGTCTCGAAGCGGTCGAGTGCCACGCGCGACATGGTGTCGGCCGCGGGCTGGAAGTCGTTCCAGAGGAGGAAGAAACGCACGACGTCGAGCCCGAGGGCCGCGATCCGGGCGAAATCGTCGTCGATCTCGCCGAGGTCGAACCGGGACCACATCGCCATGGCCCGAGTTCGCGGCCAATAATTGACCCCGAGCAAGAAGCGATCCATGCGGGGCGCTTTGCCGCGCCGTCGAGGTCGCCCCTGCGGCGCGAGCGAAACCCGCGCGCATGAGTCATCCGCGCGTCGGCATTATCATGGGAAGCGTCTCGGATCTCGAGACGATGCGTGCGGCCTCCACGACCCTCGCGGAACTCGAGATCGCGCACGAAATGCGCGTCGTCTCGGCGCATCGAACGCCGGACCTCCTCTTCGACTACGCGTCCACCGCCGCGGCACGCGGTCTGCGCGTGATCATCGCCGGTGCCGGCGGGGCCGCGCACCTCCCCGGGATGACGGCCGCGAAAACGCAACTGCCCGTGATCGGCGTCCCGGTTCGGAGCTCGCAACTCGCGGGCATGGATTCGCTGCTCTCGATCGTGCAGATGCCGGCGGGTGTTCCGGTCGCGACGATGGCGATCGGCAACGCGACGAACGCCGCACTCTTTGCGGCGCGCATCCTCGCGCTCGACGACGACGATCTGCTCGTGCGTCTTCGCGAGCGAACGGCCGCAGCCGCCGCGCAGGTCGAAGCGACGGAGCTATGATGCGACGCATCGAGACGATCGGTATCCTCGGCGGCGGCCAGCTCGGCCGCATGCTCACGCTCGAAGCCAAGCGCATGGGCTATCGTGTCGTGACGCTCGAGCCGCTGCCCAATTCCCCATGCGGCCAGGTCGCCGACGAACAGATCGTCGCCGCGTACGACGATTTGCGCGCGATCGGCGAACTCGGCGCGCGCTCCGACGTCGTGACGTACGAATTCGAGAACATCCCGCTCGAGTCGGTGCTCGCGCTCGAAGCGCAGGGCCGCCTCGTGCGCCCGAACGCGGACGTGCTCCGCGTGACGCAAGACCGCATCCTCGAGAAGACCTTCGTGCGCGATGCCGGCTGCGCGGTCGGACCGTTTGCCGCCGTTAACGACGCGGAATCGCTGGCACGAGCGATCGATGCGATCGGATTTCCGGCGGTCATCAAGACGGCCCGCGGCGGCTACGACGGCAAAGGACAGTGGGTCGTACGCGACGCGGAACAGGCGCGGGCGGCGCTCGTCGATTCGCGCGGCGTCCCCGCGATCTACGAGCAGTTCGTCCCATTCGATCTCGAGGTCTCGGTGATCTGCGCGCGCGGTAGCGACGGCACGATCGTGAGCTTCCCCGTTACGGAAAACCAGCACGATCACGGCGTCCTCGCGACGACGATCGTGCCGGCTCGCGTATCACCGGCCATTGCAGCGAAGGTCGTCGAGATGGCGAAGCGCATCGGCACCGCCCTCGAGATCATCGGTGCGTATTGCATCGAATTTTTCGTTGCAGCGGGCGACATCTACGTGAACGAAATAGCGCCGCGCGTCCATAACAGCGGCCACTACTCACTCGACGCGACTCAGATCTCGCAGTACGAAGCACACGTGCGCGCGATCTGCGATCTGCCGCTCGTAGAACCGAAGCTCTTCGAGCCCGCCGTCATGGTCAACATCCTCGGCAGCGGAACCGGCGACTACCTCGCGGGCGCGGAATCGCTCCTACGCGACCCCGACGTAAAGCTTCACGTGTACGGCAAACGTCACGCCGCCTTGCGGAGAAAAATGGCGCACTTCACGGTTCTTGGTACGACGGTGGAAGAAGCTCTAGCGAAGGCAGAACATGGGCGCGGGCTCCTCTGTTGGGCGCCCGATTCAATCCCCGTATCGACGTAGCAGAGCGTCGTGGCACGGACTGCAGCGCTTCGACCAATTGCGATCGTAGAGATTCTCGATCGCGCGATCGACCTTACCGTAAGGAACTTCCCCGCGCTCGCTGCGATTGCGGCCGTGTATGTGGTTCCATTACTTGCGCTGAACGTTCGAAACGGGCATCCAGTCTCCGTTAACACGGAGCTTGCCGTGCGACTCGGACTAGTCGAGCCTATACCGATATTCCATATTGAGAATTCAGCGCTTGCGTTCTCGATCGCTCTCGCCGTCGAGTTCATTTTGGGCCCGCTGGTAGGTGTTGCGCTCGTATCCTCAATCTCTTCATCCTATTTGGAAAAAAGGGCGTCATTCGTCGGCGCTTATCGCACGGCCGCGACGCTACTGGTCACGATTCTTGGATTATCCTTGGTCTACGACTTGCTAACGTTTGTCGCAAGTCTTATCAATGATGAGGTCTCCGTGCTACGCCATCACGCCCCGATCAACGAGCGGATCGCATTATTGCCTTTTACGCTCGCTGGGTATGTTGTAATGATCGCGATTTGGTCTGTGGGAAGCCTCACGGCTTGCGTCATCGCTCTTGAGGCAGCGAGCGCGCCTGGGGCAATCCTGATTACGTTGCGAAGGTTTGGAACACCGAGGCCAATGGCTAGGCTATTCTCGGCGTCTATTGTTGCATCGCTCGTTTGGATAGGGAGCGCGTTCATCGGGGCCTTTCTCTGGAGCTTTCTTCAAGCCCATCACGTTACCAATAGGTTAGCCATCGCTGCCTTGACGACGCTGCCCGTCATCGTCGCCTGGATTCTCATAACGGCGTTTATCGTTATTTTCTACTACGATATCCGCGTGCGCGAGGAAGCTTTCGACCTTCACGCTGAGGTTGACGCGATCGAGCAGCGCAGCGCGCCAATTGCGACGACCTAGCTCTTGCCCGATCGGATTCCGAAGAAAGAGAGAGTTCTCGTGGAGTTAGACTAACGCGCGTCGTCCCGAATATCTTCCATCACGTTCGGGAATCCGGATAGCGCCTCGTCGAGGGTCCGCCGACCCTCTACCACATCGAT
>Ga0209611_10006116_pt1 | contig 19882 bp, 26 predicted proteins | sample S1TSphgellanicum_3_FD_187693 | JGI IMG/M metagenome (GOLD analysis project Ga0209611, IMG submission 187693) | Host-associated microbial communities from peat moss isolated from Minnesota, USA - S1T2_Fc - Sphagnum magellanicum MG (SPAdes) (version 2) | ecosystem: Host-associated > Plants > Peat... | reverse complement strand
CCCCCTCCTCCAAAAACTTAAAAAGAACTAGATTTTGTCACCTCATTTGTCACAACTTAGAAAGTGAAATTGGAATTAGCAAGATCATAACATGGGAGACCACCTATGAAATTAACAAATGCATTTCTCTTTTCTAGTTTATGAAGTGTTGACCTTACTCACACTTGAGAGGTTTACTCATGTTTTGTAATGTGGCATTCTTGTAATGTAACATTTTGTGGGTTAATTTTCTTTTCAAAGATTTCTTGAAATTGGTTCAAGGAGCTTGCAAACATGTTTGAAAGGTTTCTTTCTTAAGTGTTGGAATGATGTTCCATCATGATCTCTGAATGCCTCTTCATATTAATCAATTTGCTATTAGAGACAAATAATGCATTGTCCTAGGTCTATCAATATGCTCTCAAGGTCATGATACACCAATTTTAGTCTCATTCCATAAATTTGTTTCTACCATCATATTGTTGTTATTATCCTCCCCAAAAGAACATCCTACCCCACAAATCGGTCTCAACCCCCAAGGGATCATTGTTGTTTCCTTCAAAATTGGCCTCTAGTACAAATTAGGGGTCTTTTTGGTAAAGTTAAATGCAAAATTTTGTAAAACCATGTTGATGTTTTCTAAGCACCATGCCTCTAATCAAAAAATGATTTATATAAATTCCTAAACTTTGGAGTCCAAGCTCAAAGACACATGATGACACATGCGATCCAAAGATAGACAAATGATGTGGAGTCAAAAATGAAATCTATCAAATTTTTTTTGTTGAAGTCTTGTGTGGATATGGATTTGAAGCCTTGCATTTGGGTTGTGGAGGAGGAATCAAGTGTCCTATGCCCTTTTTCTCACACTTGAAGATAAACTTCCAAAAAATAGAATAAAATTGCATGCACACTATAAACCTATACTACCAAATCTTTATCAACAACTATTCCTATGTGGAGAAAATTATGAAAAGACATTGGTGTAGGCTTGATCTATATATCTAAAATATAATTCTAGTGATGATGGTTCATTGGAACTGGTTTAGGTAGGACAACTTTAGGTTCTTCAAGCTTGTCGTACATTGGACAATTCCAAATTGGAATTTGTTAGCTCATTCCCAAGTGAAAAGGCATGGAAAGGAGTCTTTTCAGATTTGTGTATTAAATGTTTTTTCCAACAACATATTCATAAGAAAATATTGAATACATTTTCCACTAATTTGCACACCAATTATCTTTAATTGAATTTGAATTCAATTCAATTGAATCTTAATCTAATTGTTGAATTGGAATTGACTTTATAATTAATCAAATTGAATTCAAATACATTGAATGGATTTCAATTTTACATAGGAAGGAATTATTGTCTTTCATTTCAACAACATTTAAATTTTTTTCTTGCTCCACAATCATATTTGTTGTTTCCTTGTTTTCTAATTTTTTAGTCTTGGTGCAAATAAGGAGGATTTATTACATGTTACACATCGCATCATATCATCATTACTCTTTAGTTGAAATTCACCATTCTCAAGGTTATTTCAACATTTCATGTCATTGACATATGAACATGAAATGAGTTTTCTATGTTTGGGCATGAACATATTTTTTCTCTTTCATTGTGATTTGCATTTATTTAAGCACCAAGTGATTTTCACCTCATTATCTATGCATTATGTGAAAAGAAACAATTGAAAGAATTAATGGACCAAAAAAAAAAAGATGTTGTATTTTTTTAATGTTAAGAAAATAACATTTTCCTACGTTTTAAAAATTTTGGTTACAAAGTTATTTTGATATGTGTTTTGATAATTTGATTAAATACATCACATCATTATTATATAGTGCATGTTTTATGATTCTAACCCATTTATACATTTACAAGATTGTTTTCACTAACACAAATATTCATCTTTCTAAAGAGAAAAAAAAAACCTAAGCATTTAAAAACCTAGATATTTGTGAAATTACTTAACCAAGATGAAACAAAAGATAAAATCATTTGAAAATGCAATAATACGAAAAAAAGATCAAATAATAGTTGACAAGGTATATTTGTGAATAATGTTATCTTTGAATTTCATATTTGACATTTTTAATTTTTTAAAATCAATTTCCAGCAAAATTGAATAAGGATTTATGAGTGTTTACAAAACAAATTCTACATACAAAATGTCATTTTATCATTGTTATATGATTGCATACATAATATGAATAAATAAATCAAAATATCTTTATGCACTTCTTGTTAATAACCTTTATTAACAAATTAATGATTATTAACAATCTATTGAAATAATGATATGTTTCACTATCCAAGTTTTCCTATCATAAATATATAAAAAGATTTTTGCATGAATATTCTATTGAATAAAAAATATTTTTCTATACATTCGTGATTGATAAAGTTTGTATCAATTAAGTCATCAATAGTGATCCTTTCATTAATTTCTTTTGAAAATTCGTTAATTAAAAATTCAATTTGCATGTCCTTCATTATATGGGTAGATGACCAACATTATCCTAATTACAAATGTCAATGCTTGATGATAAATCAAAAATAAAATTGGAATATAAAAATTTATGATATTTTATTATATGAATTTAGAATATCTTTGAAACTAATAGAAACCTTTAGAACTATTATTAACATTGTGAAATAGGATAGAGGATTAAAATGTTGCTATAAAACAAGCATGAATTCATGAGATAAAATAGTTTGTATGTTTTAAAAATTCACTTGATGATCCTTGTCCCTTTTGCAAATATAACCTTTAAAAAAAAAACAATTCATTTTGTTTATTGCATAATTTATTATAAATGGATGTCATTTTTATATCAAAAATTTTTATATTAATTTAATACCTTGGCATGTTTGACATTAATTACATTATTTTCAAAAAATATATAATTAAAAAATATTTAAAAGCAAAATTTTGTGAAGAAAAATACATAGTTTTTTTGGGAATATTCAAGAATATTATTTACATGAAAATTTCAAATTTCATTAATTATTCTACAAACAGCATTGAATGCATTTATAAAAAAAAATCAAAAGTATTTAAATAATCTTGAAAATATTATGAATCTAGTAAATCATGTGTGCTTTTTACATCCCATGAATATGTTGTGAATGTTATATTTTTCTCTTGATGTGTGTTATTAATTGAATTAAATGCATGGGAGGATGAGAGACTTGTTGCTATACAAGCTTTACAAGAAGGGAAAAAATTGATGAAAAAAAAGGAAGAAGATTTAAAGAAATAATTTAGTTTGTGGGCAAATCATCAATACTTGCAAATTGGTTGCTATTGAACTAGGCAAAATTAATCATAAAAATTTCCCATTTTTAAATGTAGTTTTGAAACATGTTCAAAATATAACTCTTGATTTCAAATTTTATGTTATTCAAAGATTTAATATTTTACTTAAATCAATTGCATGTTAATAATAAATCACATGTTTTTCAAACTATTATCATTTTTGTATCACACCAAGGTTTTGAAATTTTTGAAAAGAAAATTTACGTGTTATTATTTAGGAGTGCATGATTCACATTCAAGTGCATTTTTTTTTCATCTTTTCATTCAACAATTACATTTTAAAGTTTAGGGTTACCCTATTAAATATTACATTATTTTGTTTGAAAGATGAATATAAAATTATGATTAAAGTTTTCAATCTATACATCATGATTGCAAATTGTCTTAGATATTTTTAATTTTTAATTTTTTTTAAAAATGAAAAGAATAACATGTCCTGGTGTATTTCAAACCATTAAACCATTTTCTACATCCATAAATTTTTTTATTAGATTTGATATTGATTAATTTTCATAATGTTCATAATTCCAACAAGTGGTAACAATAAATTTAGCATGTTGGTAGCTTTTGGTTTGTATTGAAAATCAAATTTACAAATAAATCAACTTCATTATAATTATAGTTTAAAAACTGATTTATCAAGATTTTTTAATAACTATTTTTCTGGTATTTTTAATTTAATAATTATTTAAATCAAAATAAATAGTAATATAATAATTTTACATTAATCATTTAAAAAGTATATCACATATGGAAACATAAAAGCATTAAATTTCAAATTTTTTGTAATATTTTAGTGGATACTTTTAAAATCGAAACTTAAAAGATATTCAAATCAACAGTGAAAATAATATATCCATCAAAACATTTGATCAAAGTTGACAAGTTTACATTATTTTTATGAATGTCATGTTTATGAAATTAGTTAGATTTATGATCTCATTTTAAACATCAGATTCATTAATATTTAATGGAAAGTGGCATTTGACAATCTTTTAATATCACCTCCACACAAGACTTGGTGGCTGGACATTTTATTTTGTCCCTTCTAACCACCCTTTCATTAAAATGTGTAAACAATTTTTTCTCCTTCTAATTATTTTCTCTTTTCACATCAATTGAATTATATTGACCCTTTCAACTTTGATCACATTTAAAATTAATCAAGATTCGACCCATCATTTCAAAAAAAAATTGAACTTTTAAACCATTATGCTTGCTTTTAGGCTAAGTTTTTAAAAGGTCCCAAAATAGGATGTCAATTTAAGAAATGTTTTTAAATCTAAATATCCTAATTAGTCAAAATTCAAATCGGTGCAATGTTTTGGTTTGAGAATGACCTAAAGGCATGTTGAAAAGGCACGTTGGAAACACCAAAGGTGTTAAGTTGAACATGAAAATTTTCTTTTTTCAAGCAATAGAAGGCATCAAAACATTGAAGATTGAAGGCATTGGATATAATGTTAGAGGACATTGAGAAATACATAGGGGATGTTGTGGGCTTTAAAGTTGAAAATATTTTATATTTATATATTTTATATTAATGTATTTTATAAATCAAGGATTGTTAAGAAGCATAGGAAGGACATTGGGAGACATTAGAAATGCCCTCAGAAATTTATTTTTTAAATAATGAAAAACATCAAAAAGGACATCATAGATGTTAAAAATATTAGTGTTATAGTAAATGAAAATGAAATTTCATATTTTAAAATTAATGAAAAAAAAAATAATTTCATGGGCAATCTATATGATCATGGATTACCAATTTTTTGGTAGCTAATTATCTCTTAAACAATTTATTTGAATAAATTTTAATCTATTAATATTTTGACCTTGTGTCAATCGATCATCACTAGTAATGCAAAGCAACGCAAAACCCAAGTATATAATATGCAAATTGATCATCATTCATGGACCTAACAATGCTCCTAAGCCATAAAGATCACAAATTTGTTGTATTGCTCCAAGTTTGTTTGTTTCTTTCATCAACAAGAGATCACCAAGAATTTATTTGTTACCAATCCCCAAATTCTTCATACATGGAGATCTTCGAGCTTCCTTTGATATCATATAAGTTTTTCTATGTAGACGATGAGCTATGATGCTGGTTAGCTGCTACTTGGATGACACTCCTAGTGGCCACATGTGATTGAATCTTGTACCAGTTAATTTTTATGCCTGCATCATTGACACTAGTAGCAATAGTCCATGAATGGGTTCTTTTCGAATACATCACAAAGTCTTGGGGGACTTCACACAAATCAAATGCAACATGAGTAGTGCATGAAAACAATGGGATTAAGAAACCCTAAAATGATGCAGGAAAATTCATGACACTTTTGTTCAGTCTTTCTGGAGCAAGTTTTTTTGGATTCTGTGATAATGCTGCTCTGTTCGTACCCATATGAAATTCTCTGGCTTGGAAGACTCTTGGAACTAGAATTTTCCATCATTGAGAGTCTTCCCATTTTGCACTCATACATGATTCTCTGCAAAGAAAACTATATGTGACTTTCCCATGCCTCACCAGGACATCTATGATGTAATTAAGCTTGAGAGTGGCATTAAGCTATAGTCTAAGCTTCTGTAAGGTTTGGGTCCTCCTTGTTCTCTGTATATCAACACCACCACATCGGTGACCTTCAACCCCACAACATTCAACAGCTGCACAGTCTCAAGCACCGACATTCCAGTGGTAACCAAATCTTTGATCACCAAACACAACTGACCTACCACCTCTGCGATGTCTGCTGCACACACTGTCTTAACCTAGTTTTTCCCTTCCTTGGATCTCATGGCTACCACATTTCCTGTCCGTCACATGGATTGATTCACGGTTGCCGCATTTCTTGTTTGTCGCATGGATTGACTAGCCTGTGCACTGAGATTTGCACTCTTCTTCTGTTGAGTTGTTGAAGGTGCAGCATCGTTCACAGTACTCACCATGGTGTTTTTGGCTTTTGTCGCATACTGTGCTTCGTTGAGGCAGTTTTTTCCGCGGTTCTGTTGCCTGTGTCGACAGCGTACTCGTCAGCTTGCCCGACATTCCGTGCGACGGTTTGGTAAGCGAATTGCTCGCTTTGGACGGCTGCCTCCTCAGCAGCTGCGGCCTTGTTTGCTACAAGGGTATAGCTATTCGCCTCAACTTGCACTATCATGTCCATGGCAATCATCGCTTTCTCAACAACAACGCTGCCTGTTGCGTAATTGTAAGGTTGCGTGATGGTATCTACCGCAATTTGGGAAGCCGATTGCCCCGATTGCAGTCGTGGCTTTTGTTGATGTAGCCTTGTCTGCTGCAAGTCTGCAGGCATCTGCTACAACTTCCATTGTCGTGTCTTTAGCAACCATAGCTTTGTCTGCAACAACGTTGAAATTGTCAAAAGCTGAGCGAAGTGTGGCGTCCTTTGCAGTTGTAGCGATCTTCACTGTACTTGTAGCATAGTCATAGGCATGCGCTGATCTTTCTACAGCTATGTTGTATGCCAATTGCCCAATCTGAATAGTCGTGTCGTATGCAGCTTGTACCTGATCGATTGCAAGGCTTGTTGCCTCTTCCAGTTTATGTGCGGCTGCAACACAAGTATCCGATGCGATCTGTACTTTCGTGTTCTTGGCGACTGCAAGCTGCTCAGCGACGGCATAGCCGGTGCTCACAGTGGCATCTACGGCTTGGTATGTCGATGCAGCCACAACATCCTTCACGGCGATGGCGGCCTACACAAAGTTGGTGCCAATCTCCATCGTTGTTTGCACAGTTGAGGTCACAGTGCCAAAGATAGAATCCCCAACGTCTTGCAAATAGGCTTTCGATAGTTGCGCGCCTTGGCTCGCCTTCTCTTGCGCACTCTTCAAAAACATTTCTTCATAGCCTCCTGCGCGTCTTCCATTTTCTGGTTTGCGACACTAGCAGTCTATTGTCTAGCGATGTAGATCGCATCCTTACCAATTGCTGCCTTGCCCGACAAGAGAGTTGTTGAACGAGCCAGCAGTTGTAGACACGGTGTCAACATCGACTGCAAGTAGCCCGTTCCTTGCTGCGCCATTGCAACTGCAGCATTGGTGGCAGAAGATCGGAAATTTTGGAGCAAAACCGGATTGCCTCTTGATCCTCCCATCTTGGATTTTAGGGTTTCTCCTACATACCACTCAATTTTCGACCTACTTCTTCGGTTTTTCGACCCAAGACAAACTAGGGTTCTAAGAAATTCAAGGCACCTTGAGTGCATGCTTCGGCCTTCCCATTGGCTGCATGAAATTTCTCTTCCCAAAAGAGTTCGTCACCATTTTTGGCCTGGGGTGATGGCCCCTTGCAAAAAACACCCTACCTATTGAGCTCCTTCAAAAATTTGGATATTCTTTAGAAGATTCATAAATAAAATTGCAATGTTTTTGACATTACTGAATTAAGTATAGGAGATTGGCCCTTCCATGATTTGAGATCTGTGCCCAAGGCCGAGGGAACATGTCGAAAATCACAAAAGGGCATGTATTCAAGTCATTTTCCTATGTAAAGCAGAGCTGGCATTTTTTCACTTTTTAGAAATGGTGACCTTCGGGTGGTCAGAAGATCCAAGGACAGCCTGGCATTTTTTCAATTTGTAGAAATAGTGACCGGCTGGCTAGTACCTTCTGGTGGTCAGAAGATCCTAGTACAGCCTTGCTGGTACCTTTCACCGCAGAAGATCCCACTTGCTGAAAACAGGTTTCTTCAAGCAGGTAAGGGAGCTGAAAATACAAATGAAAAATCCAGGCAGTGCTTTACGTAATTTTCAAAAAGAAGAAGAAAAAATAGTGAAAAAGAATTGAAAAAGAGTTTTTAAAAATCACAACAGGGCCTTCTGGATTTTGGAAGGGACAGTGAAATATTGGAGGTGGGAGTGGTTTTCGAAATGCCCACCCTCCTTTTAATTATTTTCATTTCAAGGTTTTCTTTCTTCCTTTCTTTCATATGTGTAGCAGTTCTTGATTCTCCAAGAATTGCACAGATTCACCCTGCATTCTTTCCCATGGAATATGATTCAGAACCTAAGGACACAACAGATTGTCATTTTGTGACACTTGATGAGCTACTAGGATACATCTCTGCAACAAATCTACAAAGTTTTTTATGCTGCTGTAAGACAAACAAAAAGTTAACAAGATCATACAGACTTACTGCTGCTGCTGTGATCCATGCTCTTTACTGACGTCAGGTTCTGTTCATTATTGTATTCACGAGGGGAGCTAAATGTTGCTCTTGTTGCTCTCCTCAAAAACATCTCTCTCTTTCAAAACTCAATCCGACAGGCCTTTCCTTCCTCACCTTCAACAGGGTCAAATAAACTGCTGCTGCTGCTGCTGCTGTCACTGTGATTCATGCTCTGTTCTAGCACCAGTTTTCAGTCCATTATTGTCTTCATGAGGCAGCTAAACATTATTGCTCTCGTGGCTTTCCTCACAAACAGATTTCTGTCTCAAAAACCATTATCCAATAGTTGCTTCCACATCTTTCAGTGAGGCACGGCCACTGCTCAGCACAAGCTCCCTCACAATTTTCAGGTATTCTTCATCTCCCAAAATTGCCTCCATTGGAATGTGCAGTCCTGCGTATATGCAAAACTATGACCATTAGCATTTGCAAAACAATAACAGAGAATACAATCTGTATACTGATTGTGGCACACACAATTTGGGCTACATTCACTTCTGATCTAAAATGATGCAGTTAGGAAGGAAAAAACATTGAACATGCTAGAGAACTTGCAAATGTATGAACACATACAATAGAAAACACACATGCTTGTGCAAAGAAATCCTGGAAAAGGAAACATACTGAAGCGCCAATAGTGTCTGGGGTTTGTAGGATCATTGATGATCTCTTCTCTTGCAGGTCGTTTTGTGTAATCCTCTTTCAGTGCCAAGAGATCCTGGTATAGAAGGCTCAACCACATAAGATGTAAAAACATAAAGAGTATGCTAGTCATGTTGGTGTGTATACTATCTTCCTTTGTTCATTGTCACTGACCAACACACTACAGTTGGACTGGAATCCCAAGAAAGAGTGATGGAAACTAATTCCCAGTTTCTTTCATTAGGAACTCAGATTGAGCTCCTTCTTGCACAACAAGCAAGGAGAAAGAAACAAACCTGAATGGGGAAAATTGCCCAGATTGATGGAGCCTCCAGGTGCTGTTGTATAATGATATGAGCAATGCGTGGATCGCAAGTGGCAGGAGGTGGTTCACTAAAGCCCAATGTGTTCTTGAAAAACCGTGATCTCCTGCCTTCATCTTCCTCCCACCATGCCCGCATCGTGGACGAATCGTGACATGATGGTGCACATACCTAGAAAAGGATGGACATCCAAGATGTGACTAAAACTGCTTTTGGTTTCACCAAAACCAGGAAGCAGGGAAGTTCACAAGGAAAAGGGTGAGTGGGTAAATTATGTTTGTCATTGATTTAGGTGGAAACAGCATCAGAAAGGGAGAAAAATTGCTCACCACCATGTAGTTATACTCTGCTGGATCACCAAATTCTTGACCTGGTGCACTGGGGTATCGCTGAATCCTCAAGCCCAATAATCCTAGCTCATTCAAGACCTGTGAGGAGAGACTCAGATCAAGTATCAGCTGTCTATCTTGCTGTGAGACAAGATATCAAATACCAAAACCCATGGTAAACAGCTCCTCCTCAAAACTGCCAAACTCCTGTTTCGTTATCAGTATGGATGCAACATTGTTGTTGTCAGTTTGTAACTAGCAACTTCAAAAGGAGTTTCCAGAGTTGCAGACAGAGAATCCTGCGCTATCTGGAATATGCCATTGCTCCTCCAGACTACACCTAAGAGACCATGTGTGAAGCATATGTAGGTAGTTAGGTCATCAAGGAGGAGATGTGGTTGACATTGGAAGGCAGCTAAAGAAGTGGGAGATCAACACACCGGTCGCACACAATCAGGGACCATTCCAAGATCCTCTCCACAGGCTAACATGTCGGAAGATTTCATCAAAGCTGGTAAAGTCTTCAAAGCATTTTCACGCCATAATTGTTCCTGCCGTTGGAAGTAGTAATTGTGATACAATCTCCTCAACACTGCCTTACTGCAGAGCTTGCAATAAACCCCACTTGATTGTTAGCAACTTAGGTGAGTAAAAATTATCACTCACCAAATGAATGACCTTCCATTTCAAGCTTATTTAGGAAAAATGGTGAGACAACAGAATGCCACAGGGAAAAAGCCTAGCAAAGTGAGTGGAGATGTTGCTACTTACTTATGGTCATCGAGCTCAGAAAAGCTTATTGTCTGATCAAGGTTGAAGCGTGGGTAGAATTTGGTAGGATCTTCTGTATCTCTCATTAGCACAACCTCCTGGAAATCAAAACCCAGAGAGCTTATCATCAACATGTTTTACTCTCTGGGATTGATAATAAGCCAGGAATGAAAGAGAACCATGCAATTTCTTTTGCATGAAAACTCACATGTAAGAGATCAAATAGCCCAGCCTTGATCTCTTCAGATTCACGGACAACCCAATCAGGTGATCCCTCGCTTGGCTTGATCGCTGCTAGAATCTTCTTCTCTGTATTGTACTCCTCCTTAAACTGCTTGAATGCCAAGCAGCAACAAATCATCAATTTATCCCATAACCCAAATGGGTTGTACACAAAATTGCTTCAAAAACAATGATTTAGTACATCACCATCTCAATCAGCTGCCACTATGATTGGCCTCAGCCCTAGAATGCATACAAATCCTAGCAAATTCTCATTACATAATTGTCACTCAGGAGAGATTCTGCTCTTAACCCAAAGCTCCGTAGTGTTAACTGTTCATTCAAATACATGTGAGTGGTGCCAACTAGAACATTGTGAAGTCTACCAAATGGTCTACAAAGTTCCTAATGAAAGTGGCAGAATCTCTTTCAAGTGCCAATTATGTCAGATAATGGGCATTGGTCAGACTTGACTTGCAGCCACCTGCCACTCCTGGTTGTCCCAATATCTGTTACATAATACATAACAGTAGGAAAGGTGGTATACTTGCCTGATAGCATAAGTGCTCATACTCATAAAAGTACTTTGAAGCAATCTCTTGCCACCGATCACCAAACTTTTGCTGAAGGATGTGACAACGGACATAAGGGAGGCTCAAGCGATTGAAATCCCAAACACCTTCCCACTCTAGTTCTTCCTGCAAAATGTTGGGAAAAACAAATTCCAATGGTTTATGCAACAAAGTGTAATCAAATGATGAATTGGCCATTGGCAAAGAAAGAATCACACAAGTCTGCAAGAAGGAATGACAACAATATGTGGACATCATCATACAACACACTAACTGATAATAGAGCTGATTGTTGATTTGTGAGAATGCATTGAACAAACTCTTGATGACTTACAGTGCTAAGGGGAATTGATGGTCGGAAATGTCCCATAAGCCCAGTGACAGAATGATGAGGTAACTCCCAAATTCGGAAGAATCCCAACACATGGTCTATCCTGTATGCACTGAAGTACTTTGCCAGCTGTGCACATACACACAAAAATGTAAGTCACAAAGCAATGAAATGTTCAAGCAAAATTACTTGAAATGTTTCTAGCCTGACCTACATGATAACAGTCAAATCTAGTTTCACATTCAGACATCTGTTGGTTCCTGCCTGCAGCCACCCATTCTTTCAATAAATGACCTCTGTCAGGGTTGTGGGAAAGAACAAAGACCCAGTCTGAACCCTGGACTGTTTCTGAATGGGATTCTAATACCTGCCCAACATTGGTTTACACTTAGAGGGGAGTTTGTAAAGAAAAACAATGCTACATTACTTCATGCAAACCTGGTTGAGGCGGGCTCGCCACCAGCCAAAGTTATCTTTGGCCATCTCTTCCCAGTTGTAGGTGGGAAAGCCCCAATTCTGTCCATTCATGTCAAAATAGTCAGGGGGTGCACCAGTGGATGTATTCATTCGGAATAAAGAAGGAAACTGCCATGTATCCACACTATGTGGGTCTACTCCAATTGGCAAGTCTCCTTTCAGCACAACCCGGTTCTCTTGTGCATATTCAGCTACCTCCGTTAGCTACACAATTCCCAATACAAAAAAAAATTCAAACAAGGGTACCATAATCAAAATACCTTTGTGGTGAGAATCCTCTGAACACCGAAAGATATGTTTTTTTCTCCAAGTCATGATGAAACACAATATTGCAACTCTGACGCAAATCCAAGTGTTGTTTTTTTTCACTTAGGATAGGTTAAGTTGTATTCAATAAGAATTCCATATATGGTTTGGAGTGCTTCTCTTGGGCATATTAGCAAACTCAAACATCAATCTAGTTCAATGAGTTGAAACAAAATGTCAAAGCATGAGAAACAACAACCCAACCCATGAAACTCCATCACCCTAACAAGGAGATGGCTTTGTATATACTTGAGAATGCAGGTGAAACTGTAGATAGTATGTGAAAGCAATGGCATCATAGTAATCTGAATTCGGTGACACAAGCTTCTCCACCTGTACGACAACAAATAAGAGGCCTTTAGTATTGCACACGGTGCATCCCCCAACTGCACATTGTCTAAGATCAAACAATACAAATTGTACGATATACTAATGTTTAGGCATGTCTTATTAATAGTTTGTCATAGCATTGTGCCCATTGGGAATACTTTTGGTCATGATAATTTAATATATGTATGAAATTGTAAAGAAATTTCAAATCTCCACAACCACAATTTGAAGGTAATATGACAATGAGTGCAATCATAGCCGTATCAGTCACCCAGAAAGAGTAAGACCTTCATCACCTTTCATTGATTGGGATACTACACAAAAGAGTAGATTGTGTTTACAAAGCATTTACAATGCCCGTGTTATGTATTAGGTAATGTATGGCCATGGGGAGGACCTCGCCAAGTAACAAATGGTTGTGAGTTGAATCTAACTAATGCCTCATTATCTGACATAATCGGCACTGAAAGATTCTACCACATCATTAGGAACTTTGTAGATTATTTGTTAGACCTCATGATGTTTCTATGTGCTTGTTGCATGCATTTGAAAGAGTAACTGACATTAAAAAGCTTAGGGTGAAGGGCAGGATCTCTCTCATGAGCGACAATTTACATAATATATATGTTGATGGGATGATGGTGGGAATCTTTTAAGTTGAAGTGAACCCATCACACCTTTTGCCAAGTGAATTCAGAATAGCCACCCCATTGAGAGTGGTCTGCAGTGCCAAAAAGATCACGCAAGAAGCAGAATGCAGCATATGGTTTCAACCACTCCTGCACCACATGCAACACATGAAGAATAGATCAGCAACTAAGAATCCATATAATATATATTTAAAATTTTATTTCTGTTTGTGTTGAATAACAAGTCAATCACAACACCTTCATGGAGAAATAGAGTACCTTATTTTCCTCAAAATATTGCTTGAAAGATGGTGAATTAAGAACTTTATCCTTCTCCAAGTGGAACATCTTTTTTGCAATCTCCAACTTTGCTTTGAGGGTAGCCTCATAATCCACATCCTGAGCCCAACAACAGTGAAATGTTTGGAGATAAAAGGGTGTACGTATAATTGCACCTCCTCGCACTAGTATTGCACATTGTCAAAAAAATCTATAATCCCAAGCCATCAATGTGCATTAAAACAAATTATGCTCAAAACATAATTTGTGAGACTGACTGACCACATATTGAGGTGGGTTTATATGGGCATTACACTTCCCTACCCTAAACCTTCTAATCCTAATTGCTAATGTTTCACATTCCAAGAATATCTAGGTGACATAACACACCTTGAGATCCAATTTTTGTCGAAAGTTTTCAATCTCCTCCTACAGACGAGGTAAACAAACAAACAACTAAGTTATTGGTTTTGAATGTGGAGTGGAGCGTGCCACAAGTGGCCTTATTGGCACATGTTGTGCGATTAACCCTAATGCATTCAACCAACAAGCAAGAATGGATTTCTTTGACACTCATCCTATTGCACAGTTCAAGCATTCCCAAACTCAAAAGAGAAAAGAAACAAATGTGTGAATTTTTGGGTGGAGTGAAAATTGGAATTGGGCAGCAAAATTCTATTGCCCAACTCATCAAAAAACCCAGAGGAAAGTAAGATGACAATGAGGTAGGTGCCAAATGACCTAAAGTTGAAGCCTCCAAGAGCTAAGGAGAAACCCCAAAAAAAGGGGGGAAAAAGCTCAATGAAAAAAAATTTAGTTCATAAGATAAGCTTATCAGAGCACCAACAATCAGAAAAAAGTTAGAAGGAGCAATCTAGATCCACATAGCTCTGCCCATCAAAATTCCTCTTGAGCTTGAGGTTTATACAAGTTATACCTTGATATCATCTGGGATGTGATCTGAAAGCCTTTGGAGGCGAAGATACAGTGGATGCAATGCAAACACAGAGAGCGAGCTGTACAGAACACCCAAGTTTAAAGAGTTAGATCAGAAGATAATATGAAAGTTTCAGCTTCAACACACTTCTTAATGAAGAAAAAAAGCTGCACGAGCAACAGCAACCTCCATGACAATCCAACAAAAATGAAGCTCAATACAAAAATGAAGCTGCAACCCTAATTTTCTCATTCACCCAGTCAAAACAAAATTTGTGTATTGCAAGGAGCTCATCTCCAAAAGAGTAGAAAACAAATAGCCACATCACAGTGTAGGAAAGAGGCGCTCTCTCTTAGTTTATGGCAGCTTACTGCTTAAGTAGCAGCAAAATCTTGAGGTTTACCTGTATGGGTAGGAGTCCCACCACATCATGTTGACTGATGTATCATTTATGGGTAGCAATTGAACCAACCGCATCCCTGTCTTGGCTGCGAAATCCACCATCAACTTCAAATCCATAAATTCTCCTGCACCCACACTCTCTCTAGAGCGCAGTGAAAACACAGGCGATGCCACACCTGCCCCTCTCCATGGCTGTGCCTGTCAAAGAATTTGATCATCTCACATTAGGGCAGAGAGTTTTAGAAAGTGCTAATTAGTAGCTGGTAATTAATTACTTTGCTCATGTCAAATTAGCTCCACAATTAAGCAAATCATTGCTGCTAATCCCACTACTAACCAACTGTGAGCATGATTAGTAGTATATCATCATCCTTAAATCAATGTGAATGAATTTGCTGCTGCACAGCTCTCTCTCTCTCAGGTTTTGCACAATAATAGAAAAAAAGAGACAAAGAAAAACCATACTTGAAAGCTGCCATCAGAGGTAATGACCATAGCTGCTGGTTTTCGAGCAGAGTCACACTTTAGCTCTCGGTCTGCACCAGTCTCCGAAACAACCTCCCCAAATCTGTTCTTCAGTATGTACTTGTAATGGATGGGGAAATTCTCTCGTCTCACTGTTGTCGTGCATTGCCACAAGAAGTCATCTCCGACAGAAGAAGTCAGTGGTAGAGCTGCTCCATCATCCCATTCTCCCAATTCAGGAATATTACCTACAACAAAGACCTGCACATTGCATGCACCACCACAAAAAAACTCAAAAATGCAACATTTCTAAATAACCAACAAATGCTTGTTGCCTGCACTGGTGGAGAGCAGCAAGAATACTTCTACACCCATGTCTTTGCACTGCAGAATTAGTCTAATGATGAAGACATTCCTTCTTGAAGAACATTCTTGAAGAATTGGTCTTTCCTGCAATGCAATAAAAAATAGAGACAAAGAACAGCTTCTGAAAATCTTCTCTCAAGAGTGCAAAAATCATCCTGTGGAAGCAAAATGTAAGAATTCCTTCCAAGTGCTCACCGATTGTCCAGGCTCAAGCTGCACACAATTGACCTTGAATTGTACCATGGTTGATCCTGCTTCAAGAAAAAAAACCCACATGAAGCACCACCTGTTAAGAAAGAGCTCAGAGGATCCTCCTCCATTTACAGTGTACTTTCAAGGAGTTGATCTTCTGCAAGTTTTGTCCTATCCGCAGCAGTATGTGCACAAAGAGCAAGTGAGTGAGCAGCCAAAATCCAAACAAATATCAACTTTGGGTCTTCACAAAGCTGGTGACAATTCCATTTGGCAAAAATTTCTGAACACAGGAGGAGGAGGAGCTGCAACGTAATTGTTGTTCAGGAAAGAGTTGTGGCAATTTCTTCTTCTTCTTCTTCTTCTTTTCTCTTGTGTGACTCAAAAGAAGAAGATTGATGTTGTTTTGGGGCATTGTCGAGCATGGGATTTTTTTTTTAATTCTAAATTTTTTTGGTGTGGAAAATCGAGATAGATTCAAACCAACCTCCCAAGCCAATTGGGTCTGCGAAGAAGAGCCGCTCGGGAGCAGACTCTGACGTGATGATGTCTCTCTTCTTGACAACACTTTCACTGCCATGATGATCTTTGCCAAAGATGACATTCTTGAAGGCGCTAGTTTGCAGCAATGCATCCGGCGAGGATCCGTCCTGAAATCCCCTCCCCGCCCCCCCCAAAACCCAAGTACGAATTCCTCAGTCTAAGGACATCTTTCCATGAACACTACAGCTTTCCATTATGTTTCTTCAACTAGCTGTGCTTACAGTCATCTCTACCCGTCAAGCATTCACCAATTGCAGTAGGTGTGAGAGCTGTGAGTCAAACTGGTGATTCACTATACAGCGACATCTCTCTTTTTTTCATGAGAACATGTGTTCCAAGAGCTCCTAACATGATTAATCACATAGTTTCAACACACTTGCAGCTCTACAATGGAAACCTACTTTCCCTGTCGCAAGAAACAAGCCCTATGTCAGTTGGCCTTCCATTCGTCTGCTGTGATCGCAGCAGCCTAATGGAAAGAGGCCCTAAGACCCTGGCTGCACGGCTGTCATGGATTCTTCTCTTCTCAAATCTAAGCTTGAAACTGCGAGCTTCTTCCTGACCTAAGGAATCTAGAGCCTGTGCCACCTACTTGCCACTGGTCGTGAACCTCGACGACGGCTCCGTTCTCGAGTCCTTCCGGCAACTCCAGCGAGCGTCGGGCACCCGCCTCCCATTTCAACACATTCATGTGCTCGTCCACCATGCAGTAGCTGTACTGAGAGTGCAAATTCGCAGGCACGGACACTCCCACCTCCCAGATAAGCTGCGCATCGCCCTCGTGTCGCGGGAGCATGTGCTTGGCGCGCGCTAAATCCCACGATCCCAGAAGCGGATCCGAACCGACCAACAACAGATTCTGCCCCCATTGCGTGTACAGCGGTAACTTGAATTGCAACGTCACTCGATTCTCTCTCCTGAACACGTCTATCGTCCCCCCGAATTCTTCTCCCTCATTACTACTACTCATCCCCATTCTGTCTACCACCTGCTTCTTGTTGTTGTTGTTCTCCTCCTCTTCCTCCTCTTCCTCTACCTCCCCTATCTCCTCCATCTTCCTCATCACACCGAAGCTCATCCTCAATACGAAATTCCCGTTAGCACAACCAACAAAAGAAGAAAAATCAGATTTGGGATTCTTTGCCAAAATCTGAAACTCGAGAAAAGAAAACACAAACAGACACAGATAATCTGAAAACCCAATGCAACTCTCACAGGAATTATGCAGCAATAACGATGTTCCCACAGATTCTTTCCCTCAACAACCCCCCGACCCCCAAAACAAAAAAGAAGAAGAGGAAGAAGAAGAAGAAAGTGGCCGAATTCAGCGCTGATTTCGAAACTCTTGAAGTTGGGGAAGAATGAAATCAACAATTTGTTGATATCCGAAAGCTCAAGTTGAGGAAGAATTTGTGCGACGGACGGGAGCAAGCAAGAAGACGAAGAAGAGGAAGAATTAAAAAAACGCAAGAATTTTTGGGTGGCTGGAAGTGGTGGGTCGCATGCAACAAAAGTGCGATTGGGGGTGATTGAGTGTTTGGAGAGGGGGTCGGGGGAGACGGAATATGACGAAAAACTTTGAGAAAAATTCGGCCAAAAAAGAGAGGGAAGTGGGGGTGAGCAATCTTATCAAGTTTTTGGTGCGGGAATTTCGTACTGTTGCGAAATCTGAAAATCAGCTGCGCCCCTCTCAAAGGGTTTTTTTTTTTTTTTTTTTGGGAATTTTTTTATAAAAAATTCGCCAGAAAAGTAAGGAGAAACAAGGGGTGTGTCACACTGTGGCCTTGCCATTTACATTAAAAAAACATATCTTAAGGCAGAAAAGATGAATTATGGAAACTCTAGAACCAGCCCCAAGAGGTGGTAGGTTTTTTGCCTCCGGTTCAATCATTGTTGGAAACGACATTTCAGCTTGCAGTGACCCGTGCGTTCCAAGCGAGGATTACTAAATTATCGTTGGGAACAGTTCTTGAGTGCATACATCCGACTTGTCTAGCAAGGCTAGTGCAGCCAGTGGGTGGTAGATCTACGATGAAAGGCCCGATCAACCAAAAGGTCGGGACTTCACCCCTCCAGATTTTCCTCACACAATGTTGAATGTAAAAAGGGTGAAAGATAATATGCAACTAGCTTTCATTGAAAAGCTCTTTACCAACCGCAAGATTGGGACCATCATACAAACAAGATGCTTGCGCTTTAAGGGTATGTTGTATGAAAGCAAAAGATACTTGTTTGACATCAACTGTGTCCAATTGCGAAAAGCTCTGGCCCGATTTCAATGTGACAACACGTAGCTTGAGGCAATGCTAGGTGCGTGAAAAAGCATGCCATACGCAAAGAAGCTTTGTCGAGGCTGCGACTTGGGGAAGGTAGAGGATGAAGAGCACTTGCTCCTTATCTGTCCAAATACACAAAAAGTTAGAAAACGCTTTTGTTCAACCCTACCCCTCACCCACACGAGCACTCTTACTAAACTCATGTAAACTATGAACACAATCACCCTGGCCAAATTTGTGACATGCTGCTAGTATCAGAAGACAATCTGTCCTCCATGATCTACCTTTCATCTAATGGACTCTCCGATCCCAAATAGATGTAAAATTGTAAACAGTAAACAATGAAAAATAAACTCAAATATTTCACCATGTCAAAATATAATCTTCCAAAAATCCTCTAAAAGAAACCAAAATCCTTCAAGATATTATAACTCTATAACTATTAATCTTAAGTTTCAATTACACAAGCCAAAATTATCATCTTTCAAAAATCCTCATATAATAAAATAAACCTATTATTATTATTATTATTATTATTATTACCTAGTAGGGGCCCAAAATCCCTTGAGCTACTATACTCTATAATGAAATCTAAACACAACAATATCCTTGCCTCAATAGGCAATGCCAATAAATTGAGTTCGCCATATTTAAACTTTGCAGTCCTATATGTAAAGCCATGAAATAACAGGGTTTTAAAAACTTTTAGCTTCCCATCTCGTCTGGAGCCAAACCTGGTTAAATCCTTCTATGGATGGTTGTCAATGTCATTACATCACAAAATTGAAATAATAATAATAATAATAATAATAAAATACTGTTGCTGTGGTTCTTTCTTTTGTTTTTTTGTTTTTTTGTTTTTTTGTTTTTTTTTTTTTTTTTTTTTTTTTTTTTTGAGAAATTTTATAATATCAAATTTGGAGATATTTTTCCCCCCAAAAAAAGTGAAATTAGTTGAATTTTTTGTTTTGAAGTAGAAAAACGAAATTTCCAA
>Ga0209611_10006115_pt1 | contig 19886 bp, 21 predicted proteins | sample S1TSphgellanicum_3_FD_187693 | JGI IMG/M metagenome (GOLD analysis project Ga0209611, IMG submission 187693) | Host-associated microbial communities from peat moss isolated from Minnesota, USA - S1T2_Fc - Sphagnum magellanicum MG (SPAdes) (version 2) | ecosystem: Host-associated > Plants > Peat... | reverse complement strand
CGAGTAAGCTTGTCGGGGAGGTTTCAATGATGGCCAAAATTTCTCTTGGCCTAACATGTAGGGGAGGTTTTGGCAATGTCCGAGGTCCTTCCTTAACAAGCTCGCGGGGTAGTTTCGACCAATGTTAAGGACATTTTTGGGCAAGCTTATCAAAAAGGTCTTGACGATGGCCGAAATCTCTTTAGCCTAAATGACGCACTCCCAAGTCCCTTGTTAGACCCAAAAGGGATCCAACTATGTCAAATTGCGGAAGTAGTTTGGGACTTGGAGCCGTTCCCAACTTCCAGCACTAAAGGAGGTGAGAGGGGCGTGTTGAAAGTTTTGGGATAGACTAGGAAGAGGGACAAGTTTACTCAATTACACGGTCCTGCATCCAAATCCAACCCACAAATGGGTTAGAACTCATTCTGCACTTTTTTGGTGTTAGGACAAGCCACGGGCTAACTTGGACTCACTTGACTCACCATGGCCTGGACTCGGGAGAAGCCATCACCTTCCCCCATATAGTATTCTTTGCAGCTCTCCACGGGACTTACATCTAAATGGCTCTTTTTCCCGGGACTTCCAAAGTGGAGTCCCGAAACTGTCCCGGTTTGGACTCCCGGGACTTTGGACGCTCATAACTCCTCACCCTGGACTTGGATCGGGACGAAGTCTGAACCAAAGTTGTAGCTCTTGTTGAGAGCTTTCCAACGGTGTGTCGCAATTCACCTGCACTTCACCCTGCCAGTTTGACTCCCGGCCTTTCTTTCGAGCATAACTTGTGCTAGAAATGTCCAAATGGCTCATGCAAGGCCATTTTGGACATCTACACTTCAAGACCTTTCCAACGACACCAAGAACGCCCCAATGCAAGGTGTTTTGATCCCTGCAATTGCGCTATGAGTTTTCAAGAGTCCCGAATGATTCCCAAGTCCCATTTTCGGGAGTGTGAATGGCGACCTCACAACTCCCTCAAAGTGGGGTTGTGACATTAAATTATAAGGGAGGTCTTGGTAATGGCTGAAGTCCTTTCACGATAGGCTTGCAAGGTGATCTTGGCGATCGTCGAAGTTGCTCATGGGTAAGAAGACTAAGGGGGTTTCAGTGATGGCTGAGATCGTTCTAGGCTTGAGCTATAGGGGAGCTCTTGGCAATGGTCAAAATTCCTCCTCGACAAGGCTCATGGGGCAGTCTTAGCAATTGTCGAGGTTGCACCCAAACAAGGGTGTTGGGGAGGTCTTTGCAATGGCCAAGATCACTCCTTGCCTAACATCACAACACTTTGTCTTTTTTTTAGGTTTCTCCATCATTAATATTCTGAGCAAGATTATTTTTGTTATGCAATTTTTGGGGCATTTCACAACTTCATTTTGGACGGGGAAGAAAGTTTAATGGAAGAGGTGAATGAAGCAATATGTTTAAGTTATGATCTTAAGATTGTGCAAAGAATATTTTATGTTAAGTTCTTGATTCAATTTTTTCTACTCATGATATGATTATTTCTTTTGGTAATAGAAAAAGAAACCATAATATATTTAATTGCATTAGAAAATGAGACCCTAATAGCGACAAAATGTTCTTAAATAAACAAGAAGTACACAACATTGAAAAAAGGGTTGTGGAATCGGCTTCTAGGGATGCTCAAGAGGAGGTATAGTGTTTGTTCAATTTTAATTGTTTTTAGCTTGTGTGGCATATGGATTAGGCCTTTATTTTATATTTTTCATCCTACAAGAAGGATTTTAGGGGTTGGATTTTGATTCAATAACCAAGATTTTACAATTAAAAAAGATAAATTTATGGGCAATCCAACTAGGTTGAGATGAGAATAAAAATGAACAAGCATTCCAATACCATGATTTATGTTTCGACCTCCAATGAAATTATCCATATTTTTGATTCATTGTTAGACATACAATAGTGAATTAAACTATGGAAAAATACATTTATAGGTAGATATGGAACAAAAGTTACAAATAAACCACACTATTGTGTCAGGAGACTTGGCTTCAACAAATCCGAAGGAGGTGGGTTTTCAAATTCCATTTATGAATTGTTGTAAGGAATCCATTTTGTTTTTAGAAAGTGTTCTTCATTTTTATGGTCAATGTTGACTATAGGGGAAGCTTCATTTTTTTATACAAAAGTTAGATATTCAACTCTATCCGTGCTATGTTTGATGATTATAGACGATATTGACCATAGCTAAAGAACATCTAGAAAATGCATATGAATGCATTAAGTTGAAGTAAATCTTGTTTGGAAATTCCACACTATGTGAATTTCATATCTTCCATCCCTATAGTTAGTATTGGCTATAGTGTTTCTACAGAATAAAAATCTTCATTTGAAGTGTTTTTTTGCATTGTTTTAGTTGCAAATTTCTTATGGGCTCGACTTCATAGCCCTTTCACCCTATAATCGATGCCGACTATAGAAGAAAATATTTTAAAATCTTCAAAAGATACCATTTTTTTTCCTTTAAACACTCTTTATTATCTCTTTGCTTCCATTAACCCTCAAAATCCTTATAGTTGGTGACGCACTCCCAACTCCTTAAAGGACTCAAGTGTGAGCCCAAGTAGAAAACAATGGAAAAGGAGGAGTCGGAGCACGCTCCCTAGCTCACAACACTTTGAGGGGTAAAGGGGCGTGTTGGAGCTCCGGGATGGGACTAGGAAGAGTTGACAAGCTTCACTCACTCACACGGGCCTACACACAACCCACACAAAGTGGTTAGTGCATAGTTGGAGCTCCCTTGGTGCTAGGACGAGCCACGAGCAACACGGACACACAAGACTCACCACGGCCCGGACTTGGGGGAAGCCACCACCTTCCCCCTTATAGTATACTCTGTGGCTGGCCACGGAGCCTACATCCAAATGGCTTTTCTCTCTTGGGACTCCCGAGTGGGAGTCCCGAAATCTAGCCTGCTAGGACTCCCGCGACTTTGGAGCCCCATAACTTTGCGAGCAGACCTCTTATTGAGGTGTGGTCTAAAGCAAAGTTGTAGCTCTCGTCAAGAGCTTTTCAACGGTATGTCGCACGTTGTTTGCAGACAAATAAATCGGGTCAATTCCTGACTTTTTCTGGTCGGGAGTCAAATTGGTAGTTTGACTCCTGGCCCTTCTTTTGGCCATAACTTGTGTTTTAAATGTCTGAATGATCAATGCAAGCCCATTTTAGACATCTACGTTTTAAGAGCTTTCCAATGATATAAAGAACATCACAAGCCATTATGTTTTGACCCTTCAAATTACTCTCTGAAGTTTCGGGAGTCCACTAAGACTCCATTTCCCAAAATGGGAGTTGCCTTGGGAGTGTGAGTGTTCACTCCCTCACACTTTCTTACACTCCTGGGAGTATATGATGTGACTCCCCAGCTTCCTCTTGGCCCACAACCTTGTAATGTTTTTGCCTTGACTTTCGAGCTTCCCTCTTCTTGGCCCACAACCTTACAACCCCTTTGCCTTGGTCGCGAGCCCAAAGCTAGGGTTGCGATAGTTGGCATCAACTATAAAGAGTTTTGTCATTAATATTAGTTTTTTTTCACAATTGAAATTTTTTCTTTTAATGGTTGGCATCGTTTGATAGGCCAAATGCAAAGAAACATTCCCTTCTTTATATAACCTCCTTGGATAATATATCTTGTTTTTTTCATTTTCTTGCACTGTCATTTTCTTTTTTCTATCTATAAAGAGATAGATTTGTACTTTTGCAATGAGATGACTATCTCCCATTTGTGTAATCACAGGGAAAGCCTAATTACTAGAGGACCATAAACGTAACTCAACATCAAAATAAGTTGAATATTTCGGAGGTTTTGGACAAGTACAAAATCCTCTAGAAGAATAAAGTCAGGATGAGTATCCTTCTATGTTGGCTCTTGACCATGTTGATTATCACGCCGATTTAGAATATCAACATGTTCAAGATGGAGTGAGCGTTATTCATGGGTTATCGAAAAGGTGAAAGGGCGTTTTATGTTTCCTTAACAAACTAATAAGGCGAGGAATAAATATGTGTGTAATCACGTTGATATTTAGAGTTCTCTTTGGAAAGAGAAGAATGCAAAGTTTGAGAAATTCCTACCCAAAGATCCACATCTATGTTGGCTATTTGGAAGAATGTTTCACGTTTGGGATAATAATCATCACCTTTAGGCTTAGCAACCATACATTGATGCAAACCATCCCAATGAGCGCGACTAGCACATCAAGGTCGATTTAGTTGTTTTGGACACAACAAATGGCCTAATCGAGGTACTTACAACTATGAGCAACATAAACAAGTGAGATTCCATTGTCAATGTTTATTCTTTTTACCATAGATATCAAACGGTGTCTTGTTGATGTTTAACATTCTTTTTTTTTGTAGGTCCATTGAGATGGACCATGTGAAGCTGTCACTTATTCATGATTTCTTCCACATTCAATCCATCAGAATGATTCCACTTTGCAAATTCAAGGAGGTCATTCCAAATGCCCAATGGAAGAAATGAAAAAATAAAATCAAGAAGACTTAATATAACCTCACACATGAGGTGTTTTTTGAGTTTATGTATAAGTTAAACGTTCAAAACCTTTTCTTAGATGAATTCCATTTTCTAAAATAGTTGCATTTGATTATGAGTTAGATGTTTTCTTGTAGAGGGAACTTATAGCTGCTATTGACACCGCACATCATTTGTATTATGCAGATGTCCCAAATCGCACTCTTTGAAACCAAGAAATGTTGGCTTTACTAAGTAATAAGGCAATGGAGAATGTTCAAAAGGAACACATGACAACGTTCCATAAGATATTACTCATTTGTGACCTCGCACTTGGTCTTGAATTTCTCCAACTAGTACAAGTGATCACAACATGAATCCTCATCTAGAATTGATGACTAAGAAGTTACAACTGCTTGTGTCTTTGCAAGTGAGCAACAACCATAAGGTTTTTTGGCTAAAATAGTGGAACTAGTCCCTAGTTATCAAGGAAGCTCAAAAATTTCCCAAGGTCAACTTGTCGAATGCCATTTTTAAAAATGGCTTCATAAGGCAACGTTTTGTTTTCAGGTACCCTACTGGTTCATCTTGATTATACATTGAAATTCTCTCCAATTTTTTTCATTGGGCGTTTGTGCTGATGGCTTTGCATTTGTGTTTTCATTATAATTGGAAGTGGAGGCCAAAGAACTTTTTAATAACACAGTCACAAACCTTGGTGTGTCTATCCTTGAAATTGTCGAAGTTGAGAATCTTGAGGACTTCATAAGTCATTGGAAGCTTGAATTATGGGAGTCTTTATTTTATCATGAATTCAAGTTGAAGGGTGGAATCTTGAAAAGCACGACTTGACAACAACAAATTGGTGGCGAAAAAGTTCTTAAATGAGTGATTTACAAGTAAAAGACATAACTTCCTTTTGATGTTCTAGCCTAATTTTATACTTGGTTTCAGGAGTAATATTCCACACATTTAACCCATTTCCCTTACCACATGTATTCCTCCCATGTTTTACTTACAAAGGAGGCAATTTACAACGTGCCTTTGTTTTTTAGGATCTAGTGTGATCCTAAAACAAAAAGTACCATGTAAAAGAAAAACCTCTTGAAGGAGTGGTCGAGTGGCCACCTGGCATCTTGTGGCCGATACTTAAATTACCCAACTGACAATACCCCAAAATCAAAGTGTGGGTTAAAGGAAAAGTTTGAGGATGCATGTCTTGACAAACCCACTTCAATTGATTATAGTTTCAAGGGTGGGAAAAAGAGTTAGAATGTCAAGAAGTTGAAAAAGACTAAGGACCAATTTGCTAGACCTTCAAGTGACAAATGATATGAAGAGGATCTAAAGCAGGAGGAGCCGGCTCTAAATCCAAAATGTTTATAATTTCATACTATCTATCACAGGAGGGAATTCTTGAATATTGACGCAAATCGCAATTTGGATTTTCTTCAAAATCCTATTAAACTTTTGGGTAGTGGTGATTCCTTCTTGTAGTTATCCATTAAAGCTTGTAATATTTCTTGGCTTGACATGGTGGTGACAAGGGTTTTTTCTGGTTCATGGCCCACTCAATTTGATGAACTCAATAAGATGCTATTAGAGGTACAAATACCAAACTCCTTATGTGCATTTCACATGATTCACATTGTTCTAAAGGTTACTAATAATTGTCCTTCCGCTTTGCAAGATTTTATAACTAGCAAACTTGCTCTCTTCATTGTTGAAGTTCCTTTAGATTTTCCAATCCCTTTTGTCTCCATACCTCCCACCACTATACCCTCTCGAGCTCCTTAATAAACTCAAATGTGAGTTCAAGGTGAACACGATGGAAGAATGAGGAATTGGGGAACGTTCCTTAGCTCGTAACACTTCGGGGATAGAGGGGCGTGCTGGAACTTCGAGATGGGGTCTAGAAAGAATGACAAGCAAGTTAATTACTCACATGAACCTGCACAAACCAAATAACAAGTTGGTTAGTGCATAGTTGGAGCACTTTTGGTGCACGAACAAGACACGGTCAAACACGGATTCACAAGACTCACCACGGCTTGGACTTGGGGGAAGCCACCACATTCTCCCTTATAGTATTATCTATGCTTGGCTATGGGACTAACACCCAAATGTCATTTTGTCTCGGGACTCTCAAATTGGAGTCCTGAAATTCCCTAATTAAGACTCTTACAACTTTCGAGGCCTATAATTTTGTGTGTGAAACTTCGATTGAGGTGAGGTTTCAAGAAAAGTTATAGCCTTCATTGAGATCTTTTCAATGGTATGTGGCACTCCACTTGCATGCAAGGAAATCAGGGTGATTCTAAAATTTTAGTGGTTGGGAGTCAAATTGGCAGTTTGACTCCTGACCCTTCTTTTGGCCACAACTTATGTTTTAAGTGCCCAAATGGATCATGCAAGCCCATTTTAGACATCTAAATTCCAAGAGCTTTCCAATGATATAAAGAACTTTTCAATCCAATGAGCTTTGACCCCTGTAATTTCCCTTTGAAGATTTGGAAGTCCATTGGGACTTCAACTCCCAAAGTGCGAGCTTTCTTGGGAGTGTGGGGGTTCATTCCCTAACATTTTCCTAAACGCCTAGGAGCATGAATGTGATTCTCAGGCTTCACTTTTGGCCCACACCTTTGTAAGCTTTTGCATTGGTTGTGAGCCCAAGGCTAGGGTTGCGACACTAAATATGATTTGGAATTTGGCTTTTCTTCTCGACCTCTCCCATATTCGCCACCCAAGAAGAGAGCTTGAATCAATATCGATTGTAAATAAATCGACATTAATCATCATTGATTATGTCTTTCATAGTTTATTTTGCTTTTCATGTCAGGTTAATGTTTTATGTTTTGTGCAAAGATATCTAAACTTATCATTATTGGTTCGTTCCGTTCTATGCTTTGAAAGACTTTTTCCAAAGCCCCCTTCTAAGCAACTACTTGTTGGGATATGCCAATGTTGTTGCTTGACACATGGGCCTCATTACCCTTTCCAAAATCCTTTTGACCATGGTGTTTAAAACCTCATTGACTATGTAACAACAAAATGTTTGGAATAGTGTCTCCTTCGCAATCTATGTTGTATTTGGAATTTGTCGATGGGTTCAGAGTTGTGTTATTTGGTGTTTTTTTGTGAATTTTGTTCAAGTTTTACCATCGTGTAATAAAATTATTCCAATGACTTATTTCCATCATCCTCTCAACAAACAAATTGATTTGATGTTAATGAATTTTGATGTTTTTTTTCTTTTATATATTCAAAACCATCTATAAAGTTTGCAAGAATGAGATTCAATGATACCTCAATGAAAGATATACGTTTTGAATCAATTCCACATTTGAACTAATCAAATAATTTCAAAGCTTAACTCCCCCATTTTTTTCTTTTGAATTTTGAAAACATGCCCAACAATGGGGACTGAGAATGTTGATCATTTTTTCAACCACATTTTTTCATGTAAATTCTTTTTTTTTCATTCATATCATTACTTTAGAATTTTTTTAGAACTCCATTCCTTCCATTTCATTCCATCCAATGTTGAAATAGTATCAAACTATTCATTTAGATTCACGAATTATAAAATATAAATTTTAAATATTTACAACATCAAAAATTGGATTATTTTGTAAGTAAATAATTTCAGATTTCATTTCTTTCCCTCCCCCTATGGTTGGCAAGGGAACAAAGGATGTTGTTCATTTTTTTAAACATGATTTTTTCAAAAAAAATAATAATTCCCCATATTCCATTACTTTATATGATTTGTATCACTCCTTCCCTTCAATTTCAGTAATTCTAATGTTGAAAAACTACAATAACCATTTCTAAAAGCATCAATAAATATTAGTTATAAATTAGAATTTAAATTTATTTATTTTTTTCAATTCCCCCCATGGTTGGTGTCGACCGTAAGGGAAGGAATATGTTTTTCATCTAGTATTTAAACTCAAATTTTTTACAAATAATTTTATTTATTTATATTTATTTCTCTAGTTGAATTATATATATATATATATATATATATATATAACCCCTGCTATAATCGATGCCAACCATAACAAATACACCTTTTTCAACATCAAGTCCCTATTTTTGATTATCGCACATGTAATTGAAAGGAAATTTATAAGTGAACTTGAACTTATAATTAAACTCAAATAGTTGTATAGTTAAACAATAAATGCGAGGATATTTATGTGTTCATTCTAAATGAAATATGGGTAAATCTCTAAATGTATATTTATTTATCAATTTTATTGAAAGTCACATTATTGTCAACATATTTTATCACTAATTAAGTATAATTTCTTAATTATTTTGAATTTAGTAAATGACATACTTGGGCCATTTATTTTTATAGGAAAAATTTATTGAATCATCACTAAAAGTAAATGTATTTTCTATTTTATTGTTACATTTCATTTTTGTTTAATTATTTTTAAAAACCTATTTCCCCCATTCCAGCATTTGAATTTTTTTAATATTCTTTTTTTCAGCGTACGAATAATATTAGGAGTGATTTGATTAATTGTTTCATTCCTAAGCCCCCTCTATCTATGACCCTAGCTATAAATGCAATTGAACCAACAAGAAAATTAGAACCCAACAAAAAATTGTTATCGATTCACGCACCATTCATCCTGCATGATGCAATGGTGGGTGCCTTTTCACTATTACAATCACATTGTGAATCCAACTTTTTCATTGAAGTGATATATTAGAATCCAAGTGCAATTGACATTTTTCATCTTCTCTAGGATAGGTTGATCCAGTTTTCTAATCAGTTCGGTGACATGTTTTCATTTTTTTTTTGTGTTATATTATTCTATGTAATTGCATTCATTTGCTTATCGCTAGCCTTCTGTTAATGTCATCATTTCGTTGTGGGTGTTCATTTGCATTCAAGGTTCACATACTCACGATCATAGAATTGATATATGATTAAATTTCATTATCCATTGAATGAAATATAGTTCTCTCTATCATCATTGCGGTTATTCAACTTTCATTTTAGAGTTATGTGTTACCCAACTATATCCATAAACTTCATTACAAGGCTCCAATGTTCACAATTTCCAATACAAATTGGAATTACACATATTGTTATTTTGAGTGTTTCATGAGCTTCCAAACATTGCATTTAATTAAATTGTTTGTAATGCAAAGTCTTACTAAGTCAAAGGCTGTCAGTCAACATCAACCGACCCTATTAAGCACTCTAGTTGGTATTAGAAAATAGTTCTTAAATTTTGTCTCTCCATCCTATATGTCAATCTATGTATTTACATGAAATATGTGCAACACATACTCACATAACATTGCACATTTTACACTAGTATAAATTCAACCATTATCATTTTCAACCCAACACATGGCCATTCTTTGCAAATTCGTATTTACTACGTCAAATTGATCACCTTGTTTAAAATACCAACTAACTTGCCATACTATGGACTGGACTTTAGACAAGACTCTAGATTACACTTACAACTGGACCCCACTTATTCGTCATGAAGAAGAATTTTAAGTCATATTTGCTTTTGACTATTCTATTTATAAAACAATTCCACACATTTTAAATTAAAATATATATACTGGAACAATTTGTAACTTTCATAGTTTTTTTTCATTTCACTACAAAAGTCCATCCTTCAGTGCATCTCATCTTTTAAATCAATGCTTTTGCTACACTATATTCATTGTAATCCTCATGGAACATATTGCAATCTACTAGGTTGTTTTCACTCTAAGACAATTCGAACATGGATGGAAATTTAGTTTCTTTGTTGTTGTGTCTTTTTCCAACTTTCATATACTTAGCTTTTGTGTTTTCACATTGATCCTCTTTACGACTATTTCAATCAATTCGGAATTGTGTCTACCTTGTTCCACATTCACACCATCAATATCCACAACACTTTCATTTTCTATTTATGGTGTCTCCAAATGATTGTAATACTCCATACTACAAGCATATGTACAAGTACATTCTTCAATTTTCTAAGCTGATAGTTTCCTCTAATTGATAGTGAATATCGCAAAACAAGTTCAATCAACCATAACTTCTTCTTATCAACAATGTCATGTGTTTTTGTTTTACATTTTCAAATTCTTATGAAAAAGGGTTACTTACATTCTTGTTGACAATCCTCATCTATGTGTGTTCTTGTGGCCTTGAACATATGATGGTGACCCTCCCACTCAATGCCACGAATCGACAATGGTTCCACTACATGACCCAAAAGATTTTTCATGTTCGCTTTCTAAGTTTTCTCCTTCTTCAACTACCGATTATGATGGTGTTTTTGGCTCTTCCTCTTCATGCTTTGTTGTTCTTTCTTTTTGTTCTACTAGTGTGTCATGGTTTGCATCATATTTTACAATAGGCAATTCATAATTGTCGTTTTTTGGATCATTTTCATTTCTAGCCACTTCTTGTTTATATTTCTACCAATGAATATTGGTCTACTTTGTTCATCCCCAATAGATATTCTACTTGGCATAATAAACGGGTCCTATAGTTGTGGTTTGTTGGTTTGGCTAGCCATGGATTGTCTCTAGGAACTTGTCGTAAGGTGTTCACAAAATTTGAATTGAACATCCGTATCACTACAACATAGACTTTGTATTCTTGCACATTATTTCTCGATGCCCAATATCCCACTCTAACACTATAGTCTGCATTTATCGCTTTCATCTATATGTGATCCATTGTTGGATACAAATCTAAGTCTCGAGGAGTTCTAGAAGGCATTTTCATAGTTCCAAACCTACCTTTGCAATGAAATAAAGTTTGTGTCTACTATGTTTTTTTTTCATTACATACAATCTTTGAAGAGGTTATTGCCCATTTTGATTTATCATTTTTTAATGTCTATTTTACTGTGTGGGTTGTGAACATTTATGTCAATCAGTTATTGAAGTTATATTATTTGATTAATGATTATTTATGTCAATAATCATAATAGATATTTCCTTGCTAAGTTTAATTAATGCAAGATGTTTCAAAATGTGTCAAGTACTAAGAGCTCATCTCTTTCAGATTAAACACCATTAGTCGTTTTTTTTGCTTAGTCTTATATTTCCTTTTTTATTAAGTGGGGGTTTTGCCTTGGGCTTTTTTAGCAACATATATTATTTAATCTTTGGTTTTTCCCATTTGCCCACTTTGTCCTTTTGTAAAATGCCCCATTTCTTAATTTCTAACAATTTGTGTAAAGGGTCAAATCAATTGTCATCTTGAGGAATTTGCCATGGTTGTTCTTTTGGCTCAGATATTGTGTCCAAAATTGAATGCAACAACATGTTTTTCTCATGCATACAATTGTAAGTGGTAGCTTGCTAGTAATTGGTGATTTATTTGTCGTTGATTTTTAGAAAACCAATTGAGATAGTATTATTGAGTAAAGTAATTAAGTGTGTGAATTAATAATGCTAGGTTGGAGGATACAATCCTTTAGTCCAGATATTTGGATTATTTGGATTTCCAAAAATAATTTTTTTCTAAAAAATTCTTAGAGTTTTTAGGAAGTAAATTATTTTTTTTCAACTTCAGCTTTAATTCATATCAAACGTTTAATGAACCAAAAAGTATTGCAAAGAATGGTATTTTGGTTTCTTCATCAATTGTTGAGACATCTTTTTTTCTGACTATCATATACATCTTGTGGTTTCAGTGCATGGCCTATCATCCAATGACTCACAAGTTGTTTTAACACTTTGTTTCTTAAATCTTGTGGCAGCTAGGCTAGCCTACTCGAAGTTGCATAAAGTCATCTATTGGGTTTCATAAATTATGTTGGTAGGAGGCTACCAAGGGAAACCAAGTCCTCCATTGACCAATCCTGCAATAAACTTGTGAAAAAATGTTTTAAAATTGGTTTTTTTAAACTTGCGTGTTCTTGAAAGAATTTCATGGCATGTGTAAACATCACCCAATGGTAGTCTTCCATATCCTCCTTTGGTATGTTTATAGTTTCTTTGAACAATGCAAGACTTTCTTTGTTAAGTTTTGCATTTACCCATCACCATGTTGCCCATTCAAGTGTTTTGTCAATTTTCCTTTTCCATTTTGTTCCCCATGTTTTAATTTCTAGTAAATTCTTTAAGGGGTCTAGCAAAGTTGAATCTTTTGAATATTCCAAAGGTTTTGTTGTCATTTCGCATATTCTATTTAGTATGCTTGAGATTGATGTGTATTCGATCATAGTTTCTAAAGTGTTTAATGTGACCGTTTTTGTAAATTTTTCTTTTGCCATTATAAAAAGATGTGTAGCAATTGCAAATGGATGGTAACCGTAGAAAAGCTAGAGCTAGTAAGTTGGAATGGAGATGGGGGAAATAATGCAATTTTCTTCTTCAAGTGACAAGAATGATCTTAAATGTAAAAGGTTTGATAAATTGAATTCAAATAAAAAATAGCATGAAATGGTATTGAGGATGTGTGCCTTCATATTGTTTCAATTCCCAATGGGAATTACATACCTTTTGGAGATGAACAAGTAGTGTTTTTATTGACACAAACCTCTTGGTTGTGAAAAGGTTATAATTTACATTGGCACATAACTGTTGGTTGCAAATAGGTTATGTTCATCCATTTGAATTTTTCATCCATTTTATTTTGCTCTTCCATTTTAATTTTTCATCCTTGTGAACAATTAATGTTTGGATTGCACATACCTCTTGGTGGGTCTATGGGATTTAACATTCTATATGGTTTAAATGTTGTAGAACTTGAATATATTTCATATTAAAGAAATATGAAGTATGGCTTTAAAGTGTGACTTGAAAATTTCATTTGTCAAATTGTTTTGAAAGAAACCAACATATATGGTTTTGACCTTGTTTCTTTTGTTCAATTTTTGCAAAAATAACATTTGTTGATAACATTCATAATAAAGTTCATCCTTTTTTTCATCCATACTTTCATCCATACTTTCATCATTCATCCATGGACATGTGGCAAAATATTCTTCCACATCAGCAAAAAATTTGTCCTATGTGTCAAAAAAAATCTCAATATTCTATTGACATGAACAAAATATTCTAAAAAAGATTCAATCCTACTCATGCATTCATGTTCACCTGCTCATGTTCATGCTCATGCTTGCAAGATCGTGGACTAACATCCCTGATTTAAATCCAAAACCTAATTAGTAAATATAAGGATATATTAATCACCATATGCACTTGAATAAAGGGTACCCAAGAAAAAAAAAAACATTATTTCATCACAATAATGAAACATTCAATTGTGCATTTACCCTATGGCACAACCTTTATGAGTAATGATGAATTGAAATTTGACCATCCTTTGCACCTTCTTGTCCCATTTGAACATGTATAATTGCACCAACTATTGTTCCTTAAAAACATTGCCACTTTCTTTAGCAAATTGTGCCAACCTCATGTGCATGGTGTGGAGAATGTCATCCAAATTGTCTTTGGAAATCTTAAACCTTTTGCATTTGATCTTGATGAATGCCCCTATATTCCAATTCCAAAACTTGAAAATTTTGTTCCAATGGGTCAAATGGTGGTGGATCACCAATGGCTACAATGGCACCTAATGTTACATAAGAAATTTGTGACACTTAAAAGATGTGGGATCCAATGGGTCCACACAAGCCACAACACCTTGACCCCTAGTAAGGGAATATGCTTAATCATCTTAAGAATTAGTGTTAGGTTGATTGGGGTTTGACATGGTCACCCCCAACACGGTTGCCCCCTCCTTAAAGGCGATGATGAGTTCCATGCATTATGTTTGATACTATTCAACAACTTGGAGTTATGTTTGAATAACAACCCAATATGACCAACTTTCATAAGTTTACAATGCCTCATATTCCATATGCTAGTGTAAAAGCTCAAATGCCCATAAAAGATTAAAAGTCGAGTTTTGTTGCCTCTTGGTTTGCATCCAAGTCTTGCATCCAAGTTTAACCTCCATTCCTTGAACAAAGTGGTGCCCATTCATCTAGAAAACCTATTTATTATACACCCAAGGCCCTCCATATCATCCTCCATGTCTCCAAATGAATTCACAAACAATTGAAAACTTGTCAAAAAATCCCCAATGACCTCCTTTTCTTTAGAACCTTAAACTTGTCTTTTTGGAAATGGTGACTTGTAACATCATTTTTGAGTTCACATGCAATGTGCCTTCAAATGTTAACCCCAACCTTAATCTAGGTAACTAATTTTGTCGGACTTATTGTGGTTATACCCAAAATTAAACATGTAAGGCACTTGCATCCACTTGCCAAACTTCAAAGGGCCAAACACATGCAGTGGTTAATTATGAAAATGACAAAAGTAATCTATTGATCATCACCCCAATTTCAATGCCATCAAAAAATCAATGCAACAATCTTGGTGATTGAATCCAAGAAATGCCTATAACAATGTCAACCCAAATATACAACTTATCCATGTTAGACCTTAATAAATATGTTTGGGCAATTCAAGAATCAAATAGGACCTACACATTGGTCAAAATTGGTGGGTAGCCTTGTCCCATGCCTAGCCTTTTACCACACCAAATACAACCTTAAGACTCAATGTGGCAACTACCATGGATGGGAAGGTTCATAGCCTTTCACCTTGAATTTTCCACTGTGAAGTATGCATCAATTCTCAAAGGATCAACCTAGGAGCATGTGCTTGCTCTTTGGGTTATAAGCCAATGGCAGACACCTCAAAAAACCCTCCTACCTGTTGAAAATAAATGATAGGAAGACATGTATTTTAAGATTGATATCAAAAAAATTATTCTTCATGATTTAACATTGTTGCCTATGGGAACCATTGTACCTCAATCTTTTGTGGAAATGATTTATGATTTTTTGTTAAAATTGGAACCTAAGTGACCCTATAATGAATGTGGTTAACCAAATTGTAGAAGCCTAATGTTATAAGCATGCATAAAAGATAGAAATTAAGTTTCAATTAGACAAGCCAAATAATAGCAAAAGAGCAGCCATTGTCGAGATTCATCTACCTACATTTAAACAAGCCACTTTCCTGACTTCGTGGCATCGCTTCCCTTGAGGAGTTGGCGGGAGTTAGATTGCTGCCTAGGGCCTTGTAGGACGCAAAACGTCATTGGGTTTTAGATGCGAAGCTCTGCACATCGACTGCTCAGATACGGTTTCCCGATTGGAGATCCATGGATCATAGATGTTATCTTCCCATGGCGTTTCGCCCTTAAAAGCGTCCTTCCTTCCCAATGCCTAGGCACCAATGATGAAATTAACATTAAGGTGTACAAATTGAGTTGTAGAAACATTGCATATTGGTTAGCACCTAAGGGCATTTCAAATGGTATGCCAGTAACAAGCCAATACAATAATGGCAAGAAATTGTGGAAGTGGTTAATGTTAATTAGGAAGTAATTGCCTAGGGCATATTCACAATCTGGGTACCCAAAAGGACGATCTAATAGAAAAATGATTGCAAAAGACTATTTTAAATTTTTATTACATTTACTATTTCATGATTATAATGGATTGGTATATGACTATAATTAAAATGATGTCATGTTAATCTAATAAAAAAAATTCAATAATAGATTGGATATAATATTGATGTCCTTTTGAATCCTTTTAAACAATTTTAGTCCTTGTTTTAATTATAAATTTTTGTCTTAAAGGAATCAAAAGGAATGTATTAAACAATGCCATTGATTTCAATTTTTCTTTCATGAATAAGTAATGCATACATCTATGTTTGGCAATGTTTATATAATGCATTTGCTTAAATAATGTACGAAATAAGAATTTTGAAGGTTACAAAATCCATTATGAAAGGGCTACAAGCAAAATGATTTTTTTTTTCCCCATTTGGTTGATTTTTTCTATTCACTAGGCTTAGAATTTGTGGCCCCAAGTGTTGGTAAAATGAACGGAAAATTTTCATGCAAGGAAACATGTTAAGTTGTATATAAAAACTTATGTATTCATATTTTGCATTTATGGTTTTTAACAAAATATTTATGCATAATTACATACACATGTGAAATGTTGAGAATTCAAGCTCAACTAGTTAGGTTTCATTAGTTCCTTGAGTAGGAAAGTAATTAGATTACTTTCACAAGGTTGAATTACTTTATTTATTTATATTAATTTGGTTATTCGTGGTTTGGTCTTTTAGTTAAATACCTTGGTGTTGATGGTTTGGCTCTCTTTTCTTCATTACACAAGTTTGTGTATTTGACGTGACAAAAACCTTGAGGAGTTCTTGATTTTATGTTTCATGTTGTGAGCATCATGTTGTAGTTTTTAATAAAGATTTATGTTTGCACTTGAGTAGATCTCCTATTTGTTAACGTGGTATCAGAGCTTAGGTTGTTGAATGAGAAAGTTGAAAGAGATCTAGAGCTAGAGAGTCTCTAGAACTAGAGTTTGAAAGTCTCTAGTAATATCATAGGAGTTTGTCAAGTGCAAAAGAAAAACGGGGAAAAGAAAGAATGTGAAAAGAAAGAAAAGAAAAGAAAAGAGGTGAGAGGAGATCAACATATCAAAGTTGTGAATGTCATATATTTAAATCTAGATCTAGATCTACTATGAAAAGATCTTGGAGTGAAACTTGGAGACATTATAGAAAACTATAAGACACTTCTATCTTCAAATTTTCAAAAGAAAAGGATATGTTTTGTGAGAGTTATGAGCCTTTGAAGACTTTGTGCCAAATTTGGTTTTTTGGTCATGTCTCCTTTATTTGAGCTTTTTTGGATTTTCAGCTTTGGGATCGCATAGATCATAAAGGAATATATATGTGAGAGAAATTTTATGTCATTTAGATTTGTATTGAGAAAGATCCAAACATTTAAAGTTTCAATTTCAGTTTTGAAGTCAATTCTTTCTGAAAGTGATAACTCTTTGTGGTCATCATCAATAGAACTAAAATTTTGAATATATATCAAAAACATATATTTAATGTGTCTCTCAAAATATCAAGGAGTTTGGAGTTGTTGAGAGCAGTTTGTAAGTCATTTTGTGTTTAGGTCCCAATTTGAGGTGACTTCAAGGAAGTAGCAAGATATCTCATTTTATAAAGTTAAATGAGCTCAAATTTTGAGAGAAGGTAGTAGACATAGTTTTTCATGTTTCATCAAAATTTCAGATCGATCCAAGGTCATATGTGAGCGGTGTACCTTTGCAAAGTTGTTGTGATGGAAGTTTGTTTTGAGAAGACATCAAAATAATTTTTTGAAGTGGAGCAAATACAACTTGAGAGAACTTGAAGGAAGGAGTTTGAAGATTGGGAAGCGCAAATACATTATCAAAACCTTCATACAAAAGTGTGGTATGTAATCACGTATTTAATACTATACAAAATATTATACGAAATATGTACATATACGTAAAACCTATGTATAATATAGAATTTCATATAATATTCAAGACATACATACATATGCAAGGTCCATCTTGTTCAACCCTAACCCTAACCCTAATCCTATAAACCAAAGGAAGGAAAATCTTAATCCCGATCTTAGAAACCTAAAGAAGGAATTAAAATCATTTGTGAAACCCCAAAAAGACATTGAGTGTTGCCTTGAGAGATGGCAGACGGTCTCTTTCAAATTGCAATTGAAAAATTAAACAAGAACAATTTCCAAGTGTGAAAATTTAGGATTATGAAACTCTTGATGGGGAAAGGCTACTGGGAATTCATAACTAATGATGAGAAAAAACCTCCTCTCCCAAAAAACCCCACATAACAACAAATTCAAGCCGATAAAACTTGGCATGAAAAAGCAAAGAAAGTTTTGTATTAGCTTTCTGTGAATGTGTCCGATTCCATGATTGTGCATATTTAAGATGTAAAATCACCCAAGCAAGCTTGGGATACATTAGTGAATATGTATAGCACCAATACACAAGCTTGCAGAATGTAACTCAAGCAAGATGAACATTAATGACTATTCTACAAAGGTGAAAAACCTTGCAGATGCTCTTGCATCTATAGGAGCCCCTATAGATGATGAAGATTTAGTGGCCGTCACCTTGAATGGACTTGGAAAAGAATATAACTAGTTTCGTACTTCAATTATAGTTCGAAAAACATTTCCTGATTTCCAAGACTTAATAACACTATTTATAAGTGAAGAGATAAAAATTGTTGGTACTTCATCCAATGGAGGATCACAAGAAAGTGCTTTCTACTCAAATACTAATAGAAGTAGAGGAAGAGGTGGTAAAATTTCATTTCGAGGTTAACACGGAAGTTCACATGATAGACATCATCAACATGAAGGTCAAGCTCATGGAGGTGGACAAGGAAACTTTGGAGGAAGAGGAAGTTGAGGAAGTTGTGGAGGTCGTGGTGGAAGTCATTGAGGTCAACAACCAAATAGCGATTCAAATTGTTATTACTACAAAAAACTTGGGCACATGGCGAAGAACTATTATTAAAGGGAGCATGATGCATGAAATGGAAAACTACAACAAGGGAATTATGCATCAACTAACAATCAAGGTGATGAGCAATTGTTTGTGATGCAACACATGGCAAATTCAATGATAGGAGGTGTATCAAACAACAATGTTTAGTATGTGGATTCTAGAGCTTCAAACCACATGACTAATCATGGAGAATGGTTTAGAGACACAAAGGATTTGAAAACACCGAGGTTTGTGGAAACTAATGATGACATTACACATCCCATCACACAAATTAACGAAGCGCCATTGTCCATGCAAGATGGGCAAACAAAATACTTGAAAGATGTACTTCATGTTCCAAACATAACAAAAAATTTGGTCTCTGTAGGCCAAATGGTGGAATAAGGTTTATAGGTGACATTCAACCCAAATGGATGTTTTGTGGAAGACATGAAAAACCAAGGCAAATTGATTGCAAAAGGAAAAAGGAATGGATGAATGTTCACCTTGGATGTGAACATGCTTGAGGCGAATTCCATGTTATTCACACATGGGAAAGGAGTTGGAGACATTGGAATTTGGCACAAGTGGGTTCGCCATGTTAATCTCCAACGTCTTAAGTTGATGGAGAAACAGAATCTTGTTGGAAGCCTTCCCAAATTTGGAACAAAAGAGGTGATGTCAGAAATTTGTGAAGCATGCCAATTGGGGAAGCAAGCTAGGCATCCATTCCCAGCACAAACAACTCACGTAAGTTCCAAACCTTTGGAAATGATCCATTTAGATGTGTGGACCACGAAGACAAAATCCATTAGAGGATGCAAATACTACGTGAATTTCATTGATGACCACACAAGGAAGGTGTGGGTCTACTTCATGAAACACAAAGGTGACGTGTTTCAACATTTTTTGAATTTCAAAGCAATGGTGGAGAAGGAAAAGGGTGTGAGCATGGAGTGCTTAAGGTTTGATGGACAGGGAGAATATTTCTCAAATAAATTTAGTGAGTACTTGAA